>JAEEGF012474219.1_pt1 | contig 33144 bp, 21 predicted proteins | sample 9134171 | NCBI WGS metagenome assembly JAEEGF01 (sample SAMN16246542, study PRJNA631951) | gut metagenome | biome: gut microbiome; feature: rumen; material: AP-attached | host: Bos | place: Iran: Karaj | collected 2018-10
TATATGAGTTGTAATTCTCTTTAATTTCCAGCTCTCGGTTTTCAAAGATCGATGTTCAGTCCCGTTTGGGGCGAACGAGTGGATATTATAGCACAAATGCCGCTCAGGACGCAAGGGGGTATGTGAAGATTTTTTAAATTAATTTTTAATTGCCTGAAAATACACAAGTTACGCAAAATTTTTGCAACTATTTTCAGGTCAACTAAGCCATCCGGTTGAACTCACAGACTCCCACGAGATGGCTCTACCGGAATCGACGGCCACTTCCAGACTAAAGCCGAAGCCTTGTCCAGATGCAAAAAGGCCCGCAAACGGGATGCCTCGCGTGGTGGCGATCAGCTTTTCGTTGGCACCGAGAACGTCCTGCCGCACATGTGGCAGGTGATGTCGATCTTCGGCGGAAGCGTCGCGCGCTCCTCGGGCGAAAGCGCCGCGAGCATTGCGACGGCGCGGTCGGGCGAGCAGCGGCAGGCGAACGAAAGCGGAGTCGTCTTCCTGAGCTCCGCGCCCTTGAGTCCGAGCTTCGAGAGGATGTTGCGCGAAGAGACGGCCAGCGCTCCGGAGCGCGATTTGCCAAGGAGATCGACGGACAGCACCCCGGTGCCGCTCGCGTCGGGCATCTCCTCGACCATCACGCCGCGAGCCTCGAGTATCTCGACGTCGTCGCTCACGGACGCCTCCGTGTAGATGACGGCCTTGCGCTGGAGCGAGCCCGCGAGGTAGCCGTCGAGCGAATTGGAGATTCCCTGCGAAATTATGCGGCCGGGAACGGAACGCGTAACCTGGACCTGGCGCTTGCCGACGACCTTCCTCAGGTCGGGCGTGCCGAGTCCGTCGAAGTCGTCGAGTATCTTCTTCTCCGTGTAGCCCCTCAGCGTTCCCTCCGCAGTGCACTCGACGTTGAATCCGCCGAGCGGCCCCTCGCACTTCATCTGCAGGATGAGCGTCTCGTCCTTTTCGGACATTTCGGCGCCGAGCAGCGCGGCGGAGGCGAGCGCCCTCGACAGGACGTACGCGCTCGTCGGACCGCACAGGTGTCCGCGCACGAGCGACTGCGCCGCCTCGGTGACGTCAACTATCGTGACGGCGACCTTCAAGTCCTTGTCGTACCACTCTTCGCGCTGGTTTTTCATGGCGTCCTAGAAGAAATACTGCAATCCGGCCGAAAGCGAATAGACCGTCTCCACGTGCGTGTCGAGTCCGAGCGTGGCTTCGGCGTCGAACCTGAGAGCCCACTCGTCGGTAAGGTAGTAGAAAGCGCCGAACCCTGCGGAGGGCCCCACTTGTCCGTCGTGGAACCAGCCCTTCGCGCCGGCGGAGAGGAACGGATCGAACCGCTCGTATCCGAACAGCATGTTGAACTCGTCCCATCCGTGCAGGTGCCACACGGCGCGCGCGGCGAGGGAGGCCGAGTTCTCCATCCACGCGGCCTCGCACTCGAGCGCGAGGGACTCGGTGAAGTAGCGCCCGACGCGCGCGGCGCCTCCGCCGAGGCGGCGCATGCGCGAGCCGCCCTGCGGGAGGACCAGCTGCGCGGCGCCTCCGGCGTACCATTCGCCTGCATAGTCTTCCCCTTCCTCGGCGCGAACGCCGAGGAATAGGGTAGAGGCGAGCGCCGCGACGATCAGCAAGCCGCGCTTCATGGATGCATCAGAGCTGGACGGGCTTGACGTGCCAGATGTCGCGTGCGTACTCCATGACGGCGCGGTCGGACGAGAAGAAGCCGGAGCGCGCGATGTTCACGAGGGACATCTGGTTCCACTTCTTCGCGTTGCGGTACGCGGCGTCGACACGGTCCTGCGCCTCGCTGTAGGAGCGGAGGTCTGCGAGGAGCATGTAGTAGTCGTTGTACTCGAGGAGCGAGCGGAGGATCGGCTCGAAGAGCCCGGGCTCGAGAAGCGAGAAGACGTTCGCCTTGATCATGTCGAGCGCGGCCTTGATCTCCGGATCCTTCTTGTACCAGTCCTTCGAGACGTACGTCGGCCTGAGCTTCGCGACGTCCTCGGTGCGGAGTCCGAACAGGAACATGTTTTCATCGCCCACCTCGCGGTGGATCTCGACGTTCGCGCCGTCGTAGGTTCCGAGCGTAAGCGCGCCGTTCATCATGAACTTCATGTTGCCAGTGCCAGAGGCCTCCATGCCGGCGAGCGAGATCTGCTCCGACACTTCAGAGGCGGGCATGATCTTCTCCGCGAGCGAGACGCGGTAGTCGGGAAGGAACGCGACGGAGAGCTTTCCGCGCGTCTTCGGATTGGAGTTGACGACTCCCGCGATGCCGTGGATGAAGCGGATGATGAGCTTCGCCATGTAGTATCCGGGCGCCGCCTTCGCCGCGAAGATGAACTGACGCGGCACGGGGTCGTACTTCGAGTCGTTCAGGAGGCGGTTGTAGAACATCACGATGTAGATCGCGAGCATGAGCTGGCGCTTGTACTCGTGGAGGCGCTTCACCTGGACGTCGTAGATCGCGTCGGGGTTGAGCTCGATGCCGAGGTTCTTGTGCGTCCAGTTCGCGAGCTGGCGCTTGTTGCAGGCCTTGATCTTCGCGAGGGCGGAGAGGAACGCGTCGTTCTTGGAGAACTTCTCGAGCTTCTTGAGGTCGTCGAGGTGGGTGATCCAGTTCTCGCCGATCGACTCGGAGATGAGCTGCGAGAGGGACGGATTCGCCTTGAGCAGCCAGCGGCGCGGCGTGATGCCGTTCGTGACGTTGTGGAACTTCTCCGGCCAGAGCTCGTAGAAGTCCTTGAAGAGCGTCGACTTGAGGATCTCGGTGTGCAGCTCGGCGACGCCGTTGACGGAGGACGTTCCGACGATGCAGAGGTTGGCCATCCTGACGTAGCGCTCGCCGCCCTCGTCGATGAGGGACATGCGCTGGAGCTTCTTGATGTCGCCCGGATAGAGCGAGCTGATCTCCTGCAGGAAGCGTCCGTTGATCTCGTAGATGATCTGGAGGTGGCGGGGGAGAAGCCTCTCCATCATCGGGACCGGCCACTTCTCGAGGGCCTCCTGGAGGATCGTGTGGTTGGTGTACCCCGTCGAGCGGCGGGTGAGGTCCCACGCCTTGTCCCAGTCGAGCCCCTCGATGTCGATGAGGATACGCATGAGCTCGGGGATGACGAGCGTCGGATGCGTGTCGTTGAGCTGGATGAACACCTTGTCCGGGAGCGCGTCCCAGCTCTCGTTCGTCTGGCGGAAGCGGCGGAGGATATCCCTCAGCGAGCACGCGACGAAGAAGTACTGCTGGCGCAGGCGCAGCTCCTTGCCCTGGGTCGTGTTGTCGTTCGGATACAGCACCTTCGTGAGGTTCTCGGCGAGCACCTTCTGCTCGACGGCCTCGACGTAGGAGCCCTTGTCGAAGTCAGCGAGGTCGAAGTCGTCGACTGCCTTCGCGCTCCAGAGGCGCAGCGAGTTGACCGCCTTGTCGTAGCCGACGATCGGGAGGTCGTACGGGATTCCCTGCACCGTCTCGGCGGGGATCCAGTACCACTGCTGGCGGCCGTGGTCGCTCCTGCACTCGACATGTCCGCCGAAGTGGACGTGCTGCGCGTACTCGGGACGCGCCATCTCCCACGGATAGCCGTCCTTGAGCCAGTGGTCGGGCTCCTCGACCTGGCAGCCGTTGACGATGCGCTGGCGGAAGATGCCGTAGTCGTAGCGGAGTCCGTAGCCCATTCCCGCGAGGTTGAGCGTCGACATGGAGTCGATGTAGCACGCGGCGAGGCGCCCGAGGCCGCCGTTGCCGAGTCCCGCGTCCGTCTCGTAGTCGCGGAGGTCGTTCCAGTTGATGCCGTAGTCCTTGAGCGCTTCGCTGCAGAGACGGTCGGCCTTCAAGTTGATGACGTTGTTGCCGAGGAGGCGTCCGATGAGGAACTCGAGCGACATGTAGTAGACGCGCTTCGTGTTCTGGTGCGAATACTCCTCCTGCGTCGATATCCAGCGCTCCACGAGGCGGTCACGCACAGCGTTGGCGAACGCGGTGTACCTGTCGCGGTCCGTCGCCCTCTCGTCGCCCTTCGCAAGCGAATACCTGAGGTGCCAGGCGAAGTCTTCCTTAAGTCCCTCCACGGACATTTCAACGCGGCGGTCCTTGTTCTTTTTCTGGGTCTTCTTTTCCATTTATCGTCTCTGGTTGTGTGTAAAAGTAAAGTTGAAAAGGTGAAAGGCTCGATTACTTGAACAAGTCCTTAAGCCCGTCTCCAGCCTCCTTGAGGCTCTTCCCGGCGTCCTTGAGCGCCTCCTTTGCGCCGTCGTTGTCTCCAGACTTCACCGCATCGAGCGCCGCACCGACAGCGCCCGCGCCGATGTCGACCGCACCCTTGCCGAGGTCGCCGAGCGTGCCGCCGACGGCGCCTGCCGCGGCGAGGATCTTCTGCCACACGAGCTGGATGACCTCCTGAATCGAGGCACCCTCCTCGGAATCCTTACCGATGTCGGGGATCTCGATGTCCACGGGGATCTTGAGCGGGACGAGTCCGTACTTGACCGTGACGTTCTTGATCGTCAGGCGGTCGATCTGGAGTCCCTTGCCGTGCTTCTCCTCGGCCGGCTTCGCTTCCTCCGCCTTCGGCTCTTCGGCGGGCGCATTCTCCTCCGCAAGCTTGGCAACCTCGCTCTTCTCCTCAGGCTCGCCCGCGGCGTTCGCGGCAATCTGGCGGAAGTTTGACGCCGTAGGATCGGTATACACGACGAGCCCGTCGAGCTCAACCGACTCGATGCGCACCTTCTTGCCGGAGAAGAGCGACGTCACCGCGAGGTCCGCGTCGAACTTGTCGAGCGACACGGCGTTCTTCTCGGAGAAGTTCGTCGGGTTGGCGAGCTGCATGTCGCCGACGTGGAGCGTCCCCACGTATGGGTTGAGCCCGAACTCGCCGAGGTTGAATCCGGTGCCGGTTATCTGCGGGACTGCTACGTTGGCGACGCCCTTCACGACTGGACCGATCCAGAGCGGGAGCGCCAGGAGCGCGACCACCGTCAGCACGACGATGGAAAGCACGATTACGACTATTGCCTTCAGCAGTTTCTTCATTTGAGTTCCTCCACTGTTATTTTGGTGCGGTGGCCCGACCCGATGGTTTCCACTTCCATCACGTTGGCCATCCAGCGTTCGCCAAATTTCTTGAGTCTGGTTCCCCAGAGCCTGCGCACGGCCTTGCCGTCCTTCTCCTCCTCGGCCTGCATCAGCGCGCCCGTCTTGCGGTCCACCCACACGCGCACCGTGCGCTCGCCCTTCTTCATCACGATCACGGTGCAGACCTGTCCGTGGACCGTCTCGCCCTCGCGCTTCTCGTCGTACGCGAAGTCGTCCCACCACAGGTAGTCTAGCGTGATGTCGCTCCACGTGACGTCCGTCCCGAGTATCGGACCGGACTTCTCGAACGCGACGTCCTTCCCGTCCTTTGAGATCTTGAGGTCCGTCCCGCCATCCTTGCGCACGAGGTCGTAGTCGTATTCCGCCTGCGCGATTCCCCTGCGGCTCCTCAGGACGATGCGGCCCTTGAGCTCGACGTCGGAGGGAATCATCGACCTGCAGTTCGCCACCACCTCTGCGGCCGGGGCGTTTGTGGCTATCAGAAGGCTGGCTATGAGCGAAATCACTTCAGCATCCCCTCGATCGTCTTGTCGACAGGCCCGCCGAGCGCGCGCCCCGTCTCGTAGTAGCGGCGCGCAGCGTCGATGGACCCGTCCTTCGAGCGCGCGACGAGCCTCGCCATGTTGTAGAACGCGTAGTAGCTCTCGGGGTTGGCCTTCATGGCCTGGTTGAGGGTGCGCTCCGCGGACTTGGCGTCGCCCTTGCCTATCTCCGCCGCCGCGCGCAGGTTGAGGGCCGCGACGTCGTTCGGCTTCGCGGCCAGCATCGCCGCCACGGCGCGCTCAACGCCTTCGTAGTCCTTCGCCTTGAGCGCTGCGATTGCCTTCTCGGCGTCGGTGCGCGGCGCATTTGCCGCGGACTTGCCGCCGGCATTCCCCGGTGCGGCGTTCTTCTTCGCCGCAAGCTTCGCCTCGTACTTCTTCTGGAGCTCCGTGGTGTCCGTCACCGCTATCGGCTTCGCGTTCACCTGCGCCTCGTTGAGGAGGAGCGAGTCAATCGCGGCCGTGACCGTGGCGCGCTTGTTCTTGAGGGTGTTGAACTCGGGTTCCTTGACGCGGTCGGGGTTCTCGAACTCGATTCTGTCCAGTTCGGCAAGCGCGGCGCGGAACTTCTCAACCGCCTCGGACGTCTTGCCGTCCGCCGCCAGGTCGTACGCCTCGTCGATCATTATGGACGCGCCCTCCATGAGCTCGGAGACGCGCGGCGGCTTCTCGTCGTCGGACGAGAAAGGCCAGTACCAGGACCCATAAGCCTCTGCACAGAGCGCAAGAACGGCAAAAATCGACAGCAATCGCTTCATAAGCACATATTATACCAAAAAACGGGCCGCCTGTGCGCTTGCCGCGGGAGCGGAGATCGCCAGGGCGGCTACGGGGCCGCTTCCAGAAGTAAACTTGATTTTAGTGATATGATAGTTTACCCCTTGTAAAGATTGGCTGCTGTCGAGGGAGGGATGATTCCTCCCTCTTCCCTCACCGGGGAGGGGACCCAAGTTTACTTTCGGAAACGGCGCGCTTGGGCAGATTCACAAACTCCGAGCAGCAGGGCTCTCGCTACCGCTCCGCAGAATCACATTTGCTTCGCGCCAAACATTCTCGTTCCGCTGAACGATCCGTTCCATCTTTGAGCTGGAGGAAGTTTCCTCCAGACCTCCTCTACGGCGCCGACATGGCCACCAACAGACTTCAACACATAGTAACCAAGATTTGATATACTGTTGCCAACATGAAACTGAAAGACGATCCCAAAGCCTACGCCATAATGGGCTGTGCCATGCGGGTTCACGACACCTCTATCATGTGATCAACTCCGATGGTTGGGGTTCTCGCTACCGCTTCACTGCTTCGCGCTTTTCAACCACGATCAATTGACTCCATTCATAGTTTTTATAGCGGCCTTCGGCCGATTTATGCGACGCAGTCGCATCCCAAAACACTCCCGCCGGCACATATACAGTCGTTGTGAGGTGCGAAGCTGCGGAGCAGTAGCGGGAGCCCGAACGCTCGGAGTTGACTTCAAAGATCGACTGGGCGCAGGTAATCCACTATCTCCGCGCCACGCGGATTCCGTATGCGCTGCTGATCAACTTTGGACGATCTGAAATACAGTACGAAACGTTCGACCTCGCAAATCTACCGTCCATATAGTCGCAGTCGAACATATCTTAATCCAGCCGTCCTCCAGCAACGATCGGAAATCTGCCCTGGCTGGACGGATTGGTAGTTGCACACTCCCAACCTGCCGAAGGCAGCCCAAAACACAATTCAAAGCCTTGAAATGCCGTTAAGGCATCGCGAAGCTGCGGAGCGGTAGCGAGAGCCCGAACGCTCGGAGTTAACTTTCTTGCGTTTACTTTCAGAACGTGCGTTTACTTTTGAACGCGGCGCAGGGCGGCTACGGGGCCACGGAAGCCCCCTCGCGGACGAACACGGGTATGCGGTCAATCGGAGTCTTCACCGTCACCTCGCATCCGCCGTCGACAGTGCCGCCGGTATGGAAATCGACCCATTTCCCCTTCGGCAGCCACACGCGCATCTGCTCCACGTCCGCCGTCACAGGGCACACTAGAAGGTCCGGACCGAACATGTACTCAGTCTCGAAGCCGCGCGGAGCGTCGAAAAGCGGCCGCATCATCATCGCATTGTTCTCCGCGACGTCCTTCGCAAGCCTCAGTATGTACGGCCTCAGCCTTTCGCGCAGGCGCACCTGGTCGTTCAGCAGCTTCTCGGTGCGCTCTCCGTAGCGAGACGGCGTCGTGTCGCTGACGAAGCCGTGGACGCGCTGGATCGGACAGAACGTCGCGAACTGCAGCCAGCGCACGAGCCGCTTCTGGTAGTCCCAGCTGCTGTGCTGGTCTCCCGGCCGGAAGAACCCGCCCGCATCGCTCGTCCAGTAGGGGAAGCCCGCCGAGGCGAAGCCGAGTCCCGCGACGATCTGCGTGCGGAGGTCCTTCCACGTGCTTCCGACGTCTCCGCTCCACATCACGCACGCCGTCCTTGTCTGGCCCGGGAACGCGCAGCGCGTGAGCACGAGCGGGGTCTCGCCCGGACGCAGCGCGCGCATGCGGCGGTCGGCCTCGGTGTTGACGAGAAGCGGATATATGTTGCGATACCTGTCTCCGTCGCCAAGCGCTATCCTGCGTCCGTGCAGCGCGTCGTTCTCCGGCTCCACGGCGTCGAGCCACCAGGCGTCCACCCCTGTCGAGACGAGCCTTTCGGCGAACCACTTCCAGTAGAGGTCTGCCGCGGACTTCTTCGAGAAGTCGATCCACGACGTTCCCGGCACGAAGGCGTCCGCATCCTTCATCGCACGGCAGAACTCGCTGTCGCCCTCCGTCTTCGACCAGACGCTCAGCATCACGCGCACGCCGTTCTTGTGGCATTCGTCGACCATGCCCTTCGGATCTGAAAAGCGCTTCGAGTCCCACTCCATCGAGTTCCACGTGCCGCTGCGCCACCACTGCCAGTCCTGCACGATCACCGAAAGCGGCAGGTCGCGGTCCTTGAAGTACCGCATCGCCTTCAGGAGGTCGTCCTGTGTCACGAAGCGCTCCTGGCAGTGCCAGTAGCCCCACGCCCAGTCCGGCAGCGCGGCCGTCCCGCCCATGTCGGCGCGGAAGTGCGCGACCGCCGTCTCCGGCGCGCCGAGGTACACGACATAGTCCGTCCCGTCCGCAACGTCGCTCGCGAACGTCGTCTCGCCCCTGTCGGGACGGAAGGCAAGCCTCGTGCGGTCGTGCGCATTCGCGACGACGCGCACCTTGTGGGCGCCCGCCTTGAGCTTGGCGCGGAAGCCGATTGTCGGCGGAAGCCACACGTTTTCGTTGTCTACGGCAACCTCGCCGTCGATCTCGACGTACTGCACGCGCGACATGTCCCTCCCGCAGTCGAGCATGAAGGCGCACTCGCAGTCCGCCCCGAGTTCGAACGCCCCTTCGAGCACGACGCCCTTGCGCTTTTCCTTCGCGCCGCCGCTTTCGGTAGTGACGACCACTTCGGACTCCTTCCCGTCGCCCGTCTTGACGAGCGCGATCTCGTCCGTGCATTCGTTGAACTCGATCTTGGAGTAGTTGTGCCAGTAGAGTCCCCAGCCGCGCGTGGAGACGAGGAACGGAGCGGATATCTGCGTGTTCACCTGCGTGAGCCTGCGCGGAAGGTTGCGCACGTCGAGCTGTCCGTCCTGGAACTGGCCGAGTCCGAACAGGCGCTCGTCCGCCGGGGAGTCGAACGCAATCGACTTCGCGCCGACGCGGCGCTCGGAGAGTATCGCCGCGCCCTTCTCGTCCTCGAAGCGGACGAGCCCCGTCCTGCGGGAGACGACGGCGGAAAGTCCGCCGGACACGACGCGCGTCTCCTCCGCGCCTTCCGTTACCGCGACGGATTCGCCGCGCCCCGGCGCGAACACAAGCTCGGGCGAGACCGGCTCGCCGCGCGTCACCCTTATGCATCCGCGCGAGAAGGAGGATATCTTAACCGTCCCCGCGTCCGTTGCAACCACGGCCACCTTTTCGGACCTGGCGCCGTCCGTATTGGCGAAGGCCGCCACGGATGCGATTGCCGCCACGGCCGAAAGAATCAAGTTTCGTGCGTTCATCGTGCCTTTACTCCCTGAGTTGAGTGATTTTTCAGACCCAATTCTACCAAAAAAGGGTCCGCCGCGCCATCACCCATTGGAGTAGCGCACTACCGCTGGCGGCGGAAGAGCCACACGCCGACGCCGAGGAACAGGAGATGCGGCAGAATCGCCGCGGGGACGGCCGGAATAAAGCCGACATCGGCTCCGACCATGCCTCCGATAACAAGCGCGTAGAACGCGAAGAACATGACGAGCGCACCGACGATGCCCTTGAAGACGCTCTGCCGCCCCGAGGCGATTCCGGCCGGAATCGCGAAAAGAGTGATGACTATGCACGCAAAAGGCGCCATTATCTGAGCCCAGACGTCGTAGCGGTACTTCCGGACCATCTTGTCCGAGAGGTCGGGATGGTGGCGAATGTACCGCATCCGGTCCCGCACGGAGTTGTACGCCCAGTCGCGGTTCTGGGCGATGAAGTCGCTAGGGCGCTCCTTGAACTGCGGGAACGGCCTGAACGCGAGAGCGTCCAGCTCCGGCGTGGGAGAGGCGACCTCGCGCCCCTGCGAGTCGTAGTGCTGCACCTTCGCGTTGGTGAACCACCACTCGCCGTCGAGGTAGTCGGCCCTTTCCGCCGTCACGTTCATGAGGCGAGCCCCTTCCACGCGGTCGACGGTTACCTTCACGGACTTTAGATGCTCCCCCGACAGACCGGCCATCTCGTCAATCGTCCACGTGCGGTCGGCCTTCGCGTTGCGGAACACAATGTTGTCCGCCTTCGCGACCTTCTGCATCTCGAAGCGCGCGTTCCGCAGCTGCTTCGCCCACTGCGCGTAGCGAGGCACATAGCACTCGTTCACCCAGGCGACGAAAAGCGCCATCGCGCACGCGACAACGAGAAGCGGCTTCACGATCGTGAAGAAGCCGATTCCGTTCGCCCTCATCGCGATTATCTCGGAATGCCGGCAGAACGTCCACATCGTGTACAGCGTCGCCAGCATGAGCGCCGCGGGGGCGAGATACTGGAAGAACGGCGCGAGGTACGCGCAGAAGTACTTCAGTATCTGCAGAAACGGCGGCTTTGCCTCCGCCATGCGCGAAAACGACCCGAAAAGCTCGAAAAGAACGTAAATGGACGCGAATCCGCACAGGCAGTAGAAGAGCGGAACGAGAAATTCGCGGAATACGTATCTTGTGAGAATTCGCATATCTCTAAATTATACCAAAAATCGGACGCCTCCGTGCGCCGGCTCACCACATCCCAAGCCGCAGGTACGGAAGTATCTGCTTCTGCAGCGTCGTATCGAGGTCGAAGAGCGCGTTCCCGGCAAAGCCGCGCCTGCGCGTCATGTTCACCTGGTCGATCACCTTGCGCGCGTCGAGGCGCGATTCGTTCGCAGTGACGCCGATTCCGACGATCGTGCGCTGCGCGTGCGAGCGCGTGTCCGACTGGTCGGCGAGGAGCTCCTGGAAGAACTTCGGGTCCTCCGTGTAGTTCATCGGGACAATGTAGTCGACAATCCGCGCGTCGAGCCATCCCTTCCAGTCCTGCCCGACTGTCGTGATGCACAGCGGATACTTCCCGTAGACCGCCGCGGTGAGCCACTTCGGACGCGCCACGCGCCGCCGCGCGTCCGCCACGAAGCGCGACACCGCGTCCGCCGCGCCGCGCGGCTTCACGGACGTGTCGCCCCACCGCACGAAGTCGAGGTGTATTCCGTCGACCGGATACTTCCTCTGCATCTCATCTATCGCCGCAAGGACGTGCGCGCGGACCGCGGGGTTCGACGGGTCGAGGTACTCGGTGAGCTTCCCCGCCTGGTTCTTGAGCCGCCAGCCCTTCTTCTCGAAAAGCGCCATCTGCTCCGGCGAGGCGCGCGTCGCGGAGAAGCAGAGGATCCACGCGTGGACCCTGATGCCAGTTCCGCGCGCAGCCGCGAGGCAGGCGCGCAGCTGGTCTCCCTCGTCGCGGAACGTCTTCGAGCGCGGGAGGACGTCGGATGCATAGTGCGCGAAGCCCGCTCCAGCGACGTTCACGAAGAGGTCCGTGACGTGCCCTTCGCGCAGCACCTTCATCGTCTTCGTCCAGTCGCCGGGGTAGAGTCCGCACCCGGAGTGGTCCCACACGGCGTGTATCTCGCCCTTCCTCGGGACCTGCTTCGCCGCATATGCCCTCATCGCCTTGAACTCGGCGTCCGCCTTGGCGGCGGCCTTCGCCGGGCTCCACAGCTTCGGATCCGCCCCGCCCGCAAGCGCCGCGCAGAGCCGCGCCTTGAGCGCCTCGTCTCCGTCCGCAAGGAGGACGTGAGTCATCCACCACCCCTGCGGGGACGAGAGCCACGCCGCGTCGCCCGTGGACTTTCCGTTGCGGTCCACCCACGTTGCCATCACCTGGGAGCGGCCCTTTATCGGGACGGCGCGCTGGAGGACGGACGACGTCTGGAGAATCGAGGTTGGCAGGCCGGGCGGAGTCTTCGACGCGAAGTTCATGCGGCTCCACTGCCCCGGATACGCCGCGGCCTTGTATCCGACGGGCTTCACGCCCATCAGCTCGCCGAGCTGGGGAGAGGCGGAATGAAAGACGACGAGCTTGCCGCCGCGCGCGGAGTAGTCGCGCAGAGTCTTCATCTCTGAGGCGGAAGGCGACTCGAATCCGACGAGGAACGCTATCTTCTCGCGCGCAAGCGCGCCCTGCATCTGCGCAGGCGTGACGACTTCCGAAGCGACGTCCTGTCCGCGCAGCCAGCGCGAGATGTGGTTCGCGAGCGACGTATAGTACCCCGGCTCGTGGGCGACGATCGTCACGGCGACTAGAAGTGAGCTTAGCATGGTTCAAAAGATCAAGGGTTCAAGGGTTCAAAGGTCGGGGCGGCGCAGTTCGGTGAGGCGGCGTGCCTCGGATTTCTTCCACGACTCGATCTTCGCGTGGTCGCCCGAGAGCAGCACTTCGGGAACTTTCATTCCGCGGAACTCCGGCGGCTTTGTGTACTGCGGCGCCTCGAGGAGTCCGTCGCGTCCGAAGCTCTCCGACGCCGTCGCGGCGGGTCCGCCGCCGAGCACTCCAGGGATTAGCCGCACCGTCGCGTCCACCATCGCGGCCGCGGCGAGCTCGCCGCCCGTCATCACGAAGTCGCCGACGGAGAAGAGGTCGGTCGCGAGCGTCTCGATGCGCGCGTCGAAGCCCTCGTAGTGTCCGCACATGAACACGACGTGCTCCGCCTGCGCGAGCTCCTCGGCGTCGCGCTGGGTGAACTTGCGCCCTGCAGGGGAGGTCATCACGACGCGCGTCTTGCGGTCTCCGCCATCGGCGGTACGACCCCCAAGCACGCTCTCCACCGCCGAGAACCACGGCCCGCACATCATCAGCATGCCGGGTCCGCCGCCGTAGGGCTTGTCGTCCACTCTGCGCCAGCGTCCCTCGCCGAACTCCCTGAGGTCGACGATGTCTATCTCGCACGCGCCCTTCTTCACGGCGCGCGCGACGATGGACTCCGTCAGGAAGCCCTCGAACATCTTCGGCTGCACGCTTATGACACTTATCTTCAGCATGGCTACTGACGCCGCTCGTCGCTCTTCCTGAAGCAGATGCGGTTGATGATCTGGTCGAAGCTCTCGCGTCCCGAGAGTATCTCGATGGCGATGCGCAGGTAGAGGCACTTCACGGGCGTCGTCTCGAAGCGCGGGAAGCGCACCGCGTCCTTCTCGGTGGTGACGAGCGCGTCCGCGCCCATGTCGGCCGTGCGGTTGAGGGCGTAGAGGATTTCGGACGAGTCGTAGCGGTGGTGGTCGGCGTAGCGCTCGCACCAGACGACCTTCGCGCCGAGGTGGCGCAGCGAGTTCTCGAAGCCCTTCGGCGACGCGATGCCGGAGAGCGTGCAGGTGGTCTTTCCCTCGAGCCAGGAAAGCGGGTACTCCTCGCGGCTCCAGACGTCCTTGAGGACCTTCGGCGCGTGGTTGCACTCCACTATCTCGGCCTTGCTGTTGTACTTCCTGACCTCGTCGCGAACGGCCGAGACGTCGCCGCGGCACTTGGTGAGGAAGATGATGTCCGCGCGCTTCAGGTGGCGCACCGGCTCGCGCAGGACGCCGCGCGGGAGCATCTGTCCGTTGCCGAACGGATTCGTCGCATCGACAAGCACCACCTCGATCGAATGCTTCAGCTTCTGGTACTGGAAGCCGTCGTCGAGGATGAGCGTGTCGCATCCGAGCCGCTTGATCGCGTAGCGCCCAGCCTTGACGCGATCGCGGTCGACTACAACGGCGACGCCCGGCAGGTTGGACGCGAGCATGTACGGCTCGTCGCCGCCCGTGGCGGAGTCGAGGAGGACGTGCTTTCCGTCGGAGACCACGAGAGGCTTCGTGACGACCTGGGTGAACATGCGCACCCACCACGGCGCCTCCTTGCGGCGGTATCCGCGCGAGAGGATCGCGACCTTGCGCCCCTCGGCGGCGAGAGTCCTCGCGAAGATTTCGGTGACCGGGGTCTTGCCGGTTCCGCCGGCCGTCACGTTCCCGATCGAGATCACCTGTATGCCGAGCGGGTAGCGCCGCTTGAGGCCCGTGCGGTACAGGAAGTAGCGCACGGCCACGGCGGCGGCGAAGATGCAGCTCGCGAACTTTAGGAACGCGAGAAGCATCCGCACCGAGAACGGCTGGTCGAGGTCCGCGCCGCGCTCCTGGATGAGCTTGACGAGGTAGCTCTCTAGCCGCTCTACCGCGTTTGGCCTGGCCTTGCGCATTTTCAGGCGACCGGCGTCACGCCCTTCTTGAGGATGATGTTTCCATACTTCGCCGTCTCTCCCGAAACGACGACGGCGTAGGCCTTCTTCGCGCGCTCGTAGAACGCATAGCGCTCCATCTGCTCGATCTTGCCGTCGTACTTGAGGGCCTTGCGGTACTTGGCCTCAACGGACGGATCCAGCGTGTCGCCCGGAACGGGCGCCATCATGATGACGGGCGTCGCGTAGGCGTCGAGCTCGAAGAGCGGGATGATGCCGGCGAGGAGCGCGTCGGCGCCGAGCCCGTCGGCGCGAAGCGTGCGCGAATTGAATGTATGGCCCGGGAAATGGGCGTCGGAAATCACGATTTCATCGCCATGGCCCATTTCGGCCAGCGTCTTGAGCAGTTCCGGAGAGACGACCGGAGATATCCCCTTGAGCATTCCGCTACCTTCCTTTCGTATTGCAGTGCCTGTTTCGGGAATGGTTGCGCGCGCGCCATCCGCCGCCCCTGCGGCGAACGCCGCCGAGGCCACTATGAACTCTCTGCGCGTAACATCCATCCCTGCGGACTATTATACCATATTCTTCCGCAGGGTGGACGCCGACCTGCGCTACAGCGTGACGCCGTCCTTGAAGATGGCGATTCCCTGCGCGCCGGATATCTCGTTCTTCGCCTTTTCGCCCGAGGCGACGGCGAGGACCTTCTTCGCGAATTCCTCCACGTCGGGATTCGCCATCGCGTTCCAGTCGATCCAGTTCGGCTTGTTCGCCGCCAGCGTGTCGTTCGTCGCGACCTTCATCGTCGGGACGACGCACCCGAACGGCGTGCCGCGTCCGGTGGTGAAGAGGATGAGATGGCATCCCGCCGCCGCGAGGACAGTCGACGCGACGAGGTCGTTGCCCGGGCCGGTCATCAGCGAAAGGCCGTGCGCCTTCACGCTCTCGCCGTAGAGCAGAACGTCCTCGACGGGCGAGGAGCCGCCCTTCTGGACGCAGCCGAGCGACTTGTCCTCCAGCGTGGTGATTCCGCCGGCCTTGTTGCCGGGCGATGGGTTCTCGTAGCAGACCTGGTTGTGCGACGTGTAGTAGTCCTTGAAGTCGTTGATCATCTTGACGCACTTGTCGAAGACGCTGCGCGTGCGGCAGCGCTTCATGAGCAGAGTCTCGGCGCCGAACATCTCCGGCACCTCGGTGAGCACCGTCGCGCCGCCGCGAGCCGCGAGCCAGTCGCTGAAGCGCCCGACGAGCGGATTCGCCGTGAGACCCGAGAAGCCGTCCGAGCCGCCGCACTTCAAGCCGACAACGAGCTCGGAGACCGAAACCGGCACGCGCTCCTTCGGTCTAGATTTATCTAGCTCCTCTAGAAGTTCTAGACCGCGCTCGTATTCGTCGCCAGGGTCCTGCGCCTTGAGAAATCGAATGTTCAGCCCGATCTTCGACCCGTCCTGGTCCTCCGGCGCGAGCCCGAGGCGCACCTTGAACGACTCAAGCGTGTTGTTCTCGCAGCCAAGCGAGACGACCAAGACGCCGCCGGCGTTCGGGTGGCGGCAGAACTGCGCGAGCATGTTCGCCGTCGTCTCGTGGTCCTTGCCGAGCTGCGAGCAGCCGTAGGGATGGGTAAGCGCGAGGCCGCCGCACGAGGCGGCGAGGCGCTCGGCGAGGCGGTTGACGCAGCCGACGAGCGGTATCACCCAGATGTCGTTGCGGATTCCGACGCGTCCGTCGGGATGGCGGTAGCCTTCGAAAACCGGCATTTCATGGTAGGGCGGGCGCGCCGCGCACGCCGCACTGTCGAATGCGTCTATCGCCGCCTCGTCGGGCTCGTAGCGGTACTCGAGCACTTCGCCGAGGTTCGTCTTAACGTTGTGGACGTGAACGTGCTCGCCCTTCTTTATGGCGCACGTGGCGTGTCCGATGGGCATGCCGTACTTGATGACGTTCTCGCCCTCGGCGATGTCGCGAAGCGCGTACTTGTGTCCATCCTCGCGAATCTCGACGTTGTCCTTCGGATTGATGATCATGCTTCGAACCCGAAATAGCGGTTGGCGTTGTTGAACGAGATGTCCTCGACGATGGACCCAAGCCACTTGAGGTCGTTCGGGATCTCGCCCTTCTCGACTTCCTCGCCAAGCTTCTGGCAGAGGAGGCGGCGGAAGTACTCGTGGCGCGTGTAGCTGAGGAACGAGCGCGAGTCGGTGAGCATTCCGACGAAGTTGCCGAGGCAGCCGAGCGTCGAGAGGACGTCGAGCTGGCGGCGCATGCCGTCCTTCTGGTCGAGGAACCACCACGCCGCGCCGAGCTGGATCTTCCCGCGCGCCGGGGCCTTCTGAAAGCATCCCATCAGCGTCGCGAGCATCTCGTTGTCCTTCGGGTTGAGGGAGTAGAGGATGCAGCGCGGGAGGGAATCCTCGCGCTCAAGGCGGTCGAAGAGCTTCGCGAGGTTTTCGGTGACGGACCAGTCGCCGATGCAGTCAAAGCCGGTGTCGGGTCCGAGCTTCGCGAACATCGCCGTGTTCGTGTCCCTGAGGCAGTTGTAGTGGAGCTGCGTCGTCCAGTTCGACTTGGCGTCCGCCCTAAGCCCCTCGAAGAGCCAGGCGCTCTTGAACTTGAGGGCCTCCTCGGCGGTCACGGCCTTGCCTGAGCGCGCCTTCTTGAAGATCGCCTTCAGCTCCGCCTCGGTGTAGGGCGCGGCGAAGATCTCGGTGATGCCGTAGTCGGAGACGACGCAGCCGGCCTTCTCGAAGAACGCATGGCGCTTCGCCATCGCGTCGCGGAAATCATCCATCGTCTTCACAGGCGTCTTCGCGGCAGCGGCGAGCTTGTCCATCCACTCGTTCCACGCCTTGACGTTCTCGATCTTGGAGGCCTTGTCGCTGCGCCATGCGGGGCGGATTTGGGTCCAGAACGGCTTCTTCGCGATCGCGAGGTGGTGCTCGAGCGAGTCGACGGGGTCGTCGGTCGTGCAGACGACCTTGACGTTCGACTTCTTCATGAGCCCGCGCGCGGAGAACCCCTTGCCGGCGAGCTTGACGTTGCACTTCTTCCAGATGCGCTCCGCGCTCGAGGCGTTGAGGATCTCGGTCACGCCGAAGTAGCGGGCGAGCTCGAGGTGCGACCAGTCGAAGAGCGGGTTGCGGACGAGCCGCTCCATCGTCTCGGCGAACTTGACGAACTTGTCGTGCCAGGACGCGTCGCCGGTGCAGAAGCGCTCGTCGACCCCGTTGGAGCGCATCTGGCGCCACTTGTAGTGGTCGCCTCCGAGCCAGACCTGCGCGATGTCGGTCCAGCGCTTGTCATCGGCGATTTCCACGGGCGGGAGATGGCAGTGGTAGTCGATGATCGGCATCTTCTCCGCGTGGCGGTGGTACAGCTCCTTCGCCGCCTTGGTCGTGAGAAGGAAATCGTCGTTGATGAACGTCTTTTTAGTCGCCATGTTGTTCTCCTGGTTCGGTTAGTTTCTGCACATATTCTACCACTGGGAGGCCATGATATGATATAACAAATGATAATCAATAAATAGCACTTTTCAATCGTGGCCTAAACCTAAAGTCTTTTGCCGACGTCACATAGAGCGACACGCCGCTGCCCCTTGCTGCAAAGTCGGCGAGGGCGTCGTTTATGCCGTGCCAGGCGTCATAGCGGCTCGAGCCGGGCGCGGCAACTCGCGAAAGCAGCAGGAGTCGCCCGTCGGCAAACTGCCGCGGTTCGTCGCCCTTGGGGCGGTAGACCATCGCCAGCTGGTCGGGAACTGCCCTTATCATCGGCGCCCCGCGCTCGACGAGGGCGCGCGCCACCTCGCGCTCGCACGGCGAAATGAACGTGCCGGCGAGAACATAACCCTTGTCGACGGCCGTCATGAGCCGCGACACCACCGCAGGATGGTCGGCGACGGGGATTCGGCGCGACAGCCTTATCGAGCAGACTTTACGCTCGCTGTCGGCGAGGTCGAGCGAGCCGACGGCGCTCCACCACTCGTCGCCGGGAACACGCGGCAGAGAGAGCGGCTCAACGACCGCGAGGGGCGGCGGATGGCCGTGCATCAAATGCCACTTGAGCGGGTTATTCTCGATGTACTTGTCGGCAAGCGCGATAATCTCGCGGCTGAGGCAAAGCCGGTCGTGATAGCCCTTCTCCCACTCGACGGCGACGCCGAGCTTCGAGCAGTTGTACTTTGCCCAGCGCTTGAAGTTGGTGACAAACTGGGCGAGCTTCGCGAGCGGCTTGTCAAGCCCCGGGTGCAGATAGAGCCGCAGATGCACGTGGTCTGGCATTATGACGAAGGCCATGAGGTCGACTCCGCCGCCACGGCGCGACTCTTCCATTAGGGCGGCAAGCGCGGCATGCCCGGCAGGCGACAGCACGAGACGCCCATCGCCGTCGATGTGGCCAAAGAGCTTTGAGCGGCCGACAACGCCGAATGTGATGAAGATGGCCGCGCCTCGCGAGTAGTCATAGCCCTTGAAGCGCCGGTAGTGGCCGGCGGCAGTCGACTGCTTCATATTAAATTGCCGTTGCATTGGGCAATTATAGCATAAATCACCCTTCTCTGCGTCGGCCTAAAGGGCCTCGCAGCAGGAAGCCGCCGCCAAGAGGGCCGACCAACCGCGGCGTCACAGGCAAGAGAAGGCCCCTCGGCACCGCCGCCGAGAGGCCCGCCTTAACGTTACGTCTTGGTCCGAGGCCCTTCAGGCCGAAGGACACTCCCTTCAGGCCAAAGGACACTTAGGCCGAAGGCCGCCCCCTTAGAAAGCGAGGAATATGAGGCCAATCACCTTCTTGACAAACGTCTTTGTGTCGCTGTCGAAGTTCCAGCCCTCGGCGCTCGTCGTCGCGCTGCCGTGCAGGAGCTTGATGACCGCGCCCTTCACGCTGGCGTTGGCTTGAAGTGCAGCATCGACAGTGGCATACTTAACGCCATTCTGGTCGATTGCCATCTTGCCCTCGTACTGAACGCCGTTGATTGCCGAAAGCGACCCTGCGCCGAGGAAGTCGATGTCCTTGACGCTCGTCTGCGCCTTTGCGAGAGGAACGGCCGCGACACCGCCGACCGTGAGCGGCGTGCCATTGACCGTGACGGTGTAGGTTTTGCTGTTGCTGTTGTAGTCGAAGGTCATCACGATGTCGTAGACCCCGGTTTCGAGAACCGGCGTTACGCCCGCCGCCTCGTACCAACCGACGGTATCGCCCTGCTTCGTGAGCAGCATGAACTTGGGCGACTGCTCGGTGCCGCCGACTGCAACAGCGCCCTGCGCGTCGGTATCGGCCGAGGTAAGGTCGCTCAGGCTCGTGTAGACGACATCGTCGATCGTCACCGTCACGACATCGCCCGTCGTGCAGTTGGTTGCCGAGAACCTGTTGTCGACAACCGCCGCCTTGTGCGTCGTGGCGTCGTAGGCCACAGCAGTCTGCCACGCGCCGCCCGCCGCCGCCGCATCACCGGTCGTCTCATAGTTCTCATTCACCCAACCGATGGTGTCGGCGAACTTCACGTTCTTAGGACCGGAAGTCGCAGCCTGGGAACCGCCTGCCGAAGCAGTCACCTCGACAGAAACGTCTCCGTAGCGGATGAGATTGAGTCCAGAAACATTGACATCGCTGAACGTCACGACGCCGTTATTGACCGATCCAACAGCGCCATCAACGACATTGCCGCCGATCTTAAGGTTGTAGGAAAGGCCACCTTCTCCGTAATTCGAATTCACCTCTGCAGAAACAGTCACCTTCGCAAAATCGTCGCCCCACACAACCGTCGGCGCGGAGATGGCAACAGAGGCTGGCACGAACTTCCTGTACCCCTCCTTGTCTGTCGTCACCTCTGCCGTGCTGGAATCAAGCGGCAGCGAATATTCGCCATTGATGACATACAGCACACCATCCTCAACCTTTGTCGTGCCGGTATATGTCGGAGGAGCGGCAAGGGTAAGCGCGCCAGCGCCCTTCTTGGTGAAGTTGGCAGACTTGTCGTTGCCGATAGCGGATGCGAAGGTGCGATCCTCGCCACCATCGTCAACGGTCGCTGTTTTTTCCGCGACAAACTCTAACTTCTCTGAGGGGTCTGTGTCCACTGTAATTGCCGCATTTAACTTAAGTGCACCGCCATTCATTTTGATAGTTTGACTCGGCAGTGAACCACTCGTCATCAACTCGGTTACGCCATTTTGCAAATCATATCCACGAACATTCGTTCCTGTGAATGTCATCGTTCCTATTCCCTTCTTGCAAATATAGTCGCGACGACTTTCAGTAGAACGGCCCTCATAAGAAAGCGTGAAATTATCATCCGTTTCCCCGAAAACAAAAGTAGAAGGGTTCTGATAGTTTGCATCCACATTATTACGCATATTGCCGCTAAACGAACCGAAATAATAAGTATCGCCTTTAGCCTTTGCAAAGTTATAGTTATTACCACTCCTAATAATCATGCCAACCAACCACGTAGCCTGCGAGCTGGTGGCATTGCCATTTGCAAAATAAACATAGTTTCTCCCTTCACTGCCCCCAACACCATCATGAGGCGCACTAACGGTGCCTCTAAAGGCGGTGTTATTACCGTTGAAATTGACGGTAGAACGGGCGCCGCCAGTGGAAAGATATCCTGTTCCAGAAATATTGCCATTGAAATTCAGCGTGGGTCCATCATTATTACTATTGCTACCTTTAATAATCACCGGATGATCGGGCGTTCCGCTGATTATTAGCGCATTATCAATCGTAAGAGTCCCAAGATATCCTGCATCAAAACCTGCATCGTCTCCAAGAGTAATCACCGCATCACCAACTACACCATGGGAATTCTCGTCATCATGCACCGCTATACGTGCACCAGAGAATGTTACAGGGCCATTGGCGGTAATTTTCGCAACTGTCGTTGCAGAGTCGAGCGCCACAACCCATCCACCTTCAATTGTTGTCTCTGGGAATATTACCTTGTCCGTCTCGCCTGGCACCGCATTCTTTTTCCAGTTTGCAGGCGTCGACCAGCTTGTCCCGTTGCCTCCGCACCAGATGAAATTCGCTGTCTCAGACGAGGTCCAAGTCTTTGTATTCTCATCATACACAATATCATAATCTTCGGAAGAGGTCACTGTCCCTGTGATTGTGTAGTCGCCAAGTACGATGCTCACTCCGGCTGCCTCGATCACGACATCTTCCGCAACACTGGCAAGGAGCGTAACCGTGCCACCTTCAGCCGACACTGCCGCGTCTACAGCACTTTGGAGCGTAGGATAGGCGGTACTATTGAACGTTGCCACACCATGCCCGAAAGTGTATGTCGTTCCAGAGATCGTGCAAGCAGTATCAGCCGCGCATGTGTACGCCGTGCCCTCTGCAAGAGCAGAAGTCGCCACAATGACAAGCGATCCCTCTGTTACATTGACCATCCCGAGTTTCGTGAACGCGCCAGAGAGCGTGAGTGTACCAGCGCCCTTCTTGTTAAATCCGACTGCATTGTTCAACACAGCCGACTTCGTGACGTCTGCCGAAACGCCGCCTTCTACCGCCTCGACATTAAAACCTGTCGCCACTTGCGTTTCTCCATCGCCAGCTGCCGCAACCGCATTGACAATGTCTCCCGCAATTGCGCTGTTGTTGCTGTCGAGCGTGAGATACCCGCCGCCACGAACGACATTCTCGCTGTCGGTGTAGGCGAGGAACTTGATTACCGACGGAACAAAGTTATTGGCGGTCGTTGAATTCTGCTCGACATACACATTACCACCGCCCATGACATCAACTTCGTATGCATTTGCAACAGCCTGTGTAAAAGTCGCCGTCTTAGCAAGCCACTTAACCTTACCGCCATAGGTCGCGTCCTTGGAATACCACGATCCTCTAAGCCAACTATTGTTGTCAATCTTTTCCCCTATCCCAAACGATAAGTTTGCATGCGTTCCAACCTTGTCATAACCCGAGTTTGATATATAAGCATTGAGCACCCCAAAGTCATATTGCATATTCGTGGCCCGAAATGGTGTGTATGTTTCGCTTGATTTGCCACTTTGGCTACGATATATATAAAAACCATTGGTGTTGACATTCCAAATTGAGATGCTTTTGTCTAAAGAAGAACTATTAGAGATATACACTCCATAGATACCTGTTCCGCCTTGCCGTATATCAACTGTACCAGTAAACGCTTTTGTATCACCATGTATCCAGCAAAAATCATTCTGCGTGTCAGTTCTAAAGACCATAGTTCCGCTACCCTTTAGCACAGAGTAAAAATAGACATCAATACCCCCTTGATTTTGTTGTGCATATATCTCAGCAGTAGCACCCTCTTTTACCACAAAAGCAGGCGAGTATATAGAGGATCCAAAGTAGTACTTTCCGTTTCGGTCACGGGCCCCAAATTGCATATCCGCAGCAACAACTATATTGTAGTCCTGCTTCCCTAAACCAGCAGACACTTTCTTTGATTTAACGTACCCATCAAATATTGCCGTGTCAAAGATGGCGGGGACATCTCCCTCGGAGGTCAATGATGTTCCTCTAGATTCATTTGCCCAATCAGAAGCATTACCTGGTAGATAATCCGACGATCCTACATAATAGTACACCTTGCCCGCCGTGTACACGCCGTTGGCATCCTTCGTGTAGTGAATCGCGGTGTCTGTGCTGTTGATTGAGACAATCACGGTCTTATTGTCAAAAGCGAGTGCATTGCCAGTAAGCGTGAAGAGCGAGGAACCCACGCCTGTCGTGCCGTCAGCGGCAACCGTCGTGCCGGTCACAGTTCCGGTGACCTTGACCGTAGTCGCAGAAATGTCAGCGAAAGTAGAGCCTGCGGGGAATGTCAGTGCACTGCCGTTGCTGAGCGTAACCGTGCCGCCGGTGGTGACGGTGTTATTGACGATGATGTTGAAAGCGTATGTAGTACCAGAAGCACCACCTTCGCCATTGACAATAGTTCCAGTGTTGACCAAATTCTCGATGACAAGCGTTGATTCAGTTGAATCCCAGCTTGTCAACGTCAGTGTGGCACCACGGTTTACAAGCGTGATATTATCCGGATGGTTGGATTGCCAAAAGAGGATTCTAGCATCGTGGGGAACCACGACAATATCACGGCGATACGCATAACCGGTATTTCCAGGCGTTCCGCTATTAGACGCGCCATTAGGAGTGACACCATTAATCCATTCAGCAGTATTATCCACCCACGCACTGGCACTTGGTATCGCTATCTGGCGCAGGTTTGCAGTTGAGCCAGTATACGTTGCATCGCCTGTGGCGGTGGCGTAGATGGTGTTGTTTTCATACGAAATCGTGCTAGTGAAATCAGGGCCGATTGTGAAGATGGAATCGGCGTAAGTTTCGCCGGCAGGTATAGTGAGCGACGCGACATTCCATGCAAGGGTATATGCTGTTCCGTTGGCGATAGTCCAACCTGTCAAATCGAATGCAAGAACACCATGCGCGCCAATTTCAATTGCACCGGTTTTTGAATTTCCAGGCAGAACGGCAACACCGTTTTCAACTTTAAGTCCGCAAGTCGGCGCTGTCGTAAACGTCGCCACACCACCGCCGGTAATTGTGAGCGTGCCAGAGCCGGTTATCGCTGAAGCGATGGTAACCGCCTTGCCGTTGGTGTCAATCGTGCCGCCGTTTGCACCGACGGTGACCGTCACGCCACTTGCAATAAGAGTACCCTCAGCCGAAGCCTGGAGCGTACCGCCATCAAATTCCAATGTACCCGAACCACCATCGACATATACCGTCGGGGTTGAAAATGTACCACCTGACAATGTGGCGGTACCTTGGCAAGTTACCTCCCTGCCGAGAACCAAAGCCCTCGCACTTACAACACCATTCTTAAGTTCGAATGTTGCAGAAACCGGATCGTCTTCATCTCCTTTGCGTTCAAAAGGAACAAAAAGAGCGTTGGGAATCGTATAGGAGCCGCCGTCAATTACCAAATTGCCGTTTCCACCCCATCCTCCAACATGAATTCCGCCACCCCACATATCATCGGCCGAACCTGTCATGGTTAAACCGACATCCGTTGAAGCCCCCTTAAATGTAACTGTGTATGAGCCACTCTCGATCCAAACACCTGATGCGATTGAATAACTACTGTCAAAGTTAACTGTGACGTCCTTTGCAGAATTTAATACATAGTTGCCTGAACTCCCACTAAATCCTGTCCCCCAAGTACCTTCTGCCGAATCACCCCAGAAATAATCCGCCCACGCGCCGCCGACAGCGAGGGCGGCGAGGAGAGCGAGGGTAGTCTTGAGGAACTGCGCGGCTAGACGCGAGAACATGCACTTCATTTTGTTTATCATGGCCTGTTTCCTTTGTAACACAATAGACTTTAGCAGTTTGGCGTAACTGTTGGCTACGGTTTTACACCGTCAAGTATACCACTTTTGGGGTATAGTGTAAATGCCCCCAAACGGGGGAACCGGGGCGCTACGGGCGCTCGGCGCGGGGATGGTTGCTTGCCAGTGATTCGCTGCCTTGCTGACGCAAGGCCCGTCTCAAAGCCATGGTGCGACATCGATTTCGCGGCCTTTTACCTTTTTGCCTATGCCGCCAAGCCTCTCGGCAAAAAGGACGGCGCGACGAAATCGGGTCGCACTCATGGCTTTGCGCCGTCGCTCATCATGCTGCGCAACCACCCCGCGCCTCACGCCCTCCGCTAAAATCATGGCTTTGCTCCCTTGCGAATCGCGCTTCAACGAACTCCCTGTTGTAGCTGTGATTCAATGGCGAGCGTAGCTATGAATATAGCGTAGGGCATGAGGCGGGGAAGCGCACGAGAGGAAATTGGTGGCCCGACGTGGCTGCGGCGCATTTCATAAACAGCAGTGGACTTCTAAGCGTAAGCGACAAGCGGTGTGTAGAATTGACGGTCGCAGAGCCATGTCGGCGGGGCGCCCCTCCGCTATATTCATGGCTTCGCTCGCTTGGGAATCATAACTCTAACGGCAGATTCGTTTCTGCGGCGATTTGGTCGCGAGCATACTCTGAATAAAGCGGAGGGGTGTGGAGGCGAAGGTCTCACAAGAGGAGCGGTCCTGGCTCGCCGGCGTAGGAGGAGTCTCGCACGCAACCAGTGATAGATGCCGAGGCACGGCTGGCTGAACACGGCTTATTGTCTGAAGCGCGAGAGCCGTCGCGACGCCAGGACCCGACGGTTTGGGAGACCTTCGCGAAACACCCCGGAGCGCGGGGGGGCCGATTTTCCTCCGCCGGTAATCGCATGATTTGATATAATGTATGCATAACAACGAAAAAGAGGTGAACGACATGAACTTCTCATTCTTCGACCAGTCTGCAGCATACTTCCCGGACATCTGCTTCTCGCGTCCGCCAGACCTCGGCATACTCCTCGGCTCTGGATGGGGCGAGGCCCTCGAGATGGACGAGGTGGTGTTCCGCGCGTCCTACGCCGACATACCAGGCCTCGGCGCGTCTACGGTCAAGGGGCACGCCGGCGAGTTCGTCCTGTACATGCGCAACGGCAAGCTCGTCGCCGCGTGGTGCGGACGCCGCCACTTCTACGAGGGCGTCGGCTGGGAGCCCGTCGTCCTCCCGATCGAAATTCTCAGGCGCATGGGGTGCGGGACCATACTCCTCACGAACGCGTCCGGCGGAATCAACCCCGCGCTGCGCCCCGGGGACTTCGTGATCATCCGCGACCACATCAACCTCATCAACGCCAACCCGCTCGTCGGCGCGCATGTCCCGGTCTGGGGCGAACGCTTCCCCGACATGTCGGAGGTCTACAACAGGCGCCTAGCGGAACTCCTCCACGCAGGGGCGAACAAGCTCTCGCTCCGCGTGATGGACGGAACCTACGCCTTCAACGTCGGGCCCGCATACGAGACCCCGGCCGAAATACGCGCCTACAAGGCGCAGGGGGCCGACGTCGTCGGAATGTCAACCGTCCCCGAAGCGGTCTTCGCCAAGGCGTGCGGAATGAAGCTCGCCGGCCTCTCGCTCGTGTCGAACCTCGCCGCCGGCATCGCGCTGAGGCCACTCGAGCACACCGAGGTGATCGCCGCAGGCGAGGCCGCCAAACCGAAGATGCGCGCGCTCATCGAGGACTTCATTGATCGACTCTGACATAGACGCGTTCCTCGGCTCGCTCAGGTTCGAGCGGTCGATGGCGGAGAACACCTGCGCCGCGTACGGACGCGACCTGCGCTTCTTCTCGGAGTTCCTGAAGAAACGGGGAAAGACGGAGTCTGGCGACGTGACGCGCGAAGACATCGACTCCTACCTCGGCGAGGAGCGCGCGGGCGGGAAGAAGTCAACCACGCGCGCACGCCGCATGGCCGCGATAAGGATGTGGCTGAAGTTCCTCAAGGAGAGGCGCTACATCCGCAAGAACCCCGCCGAGCTCATCGACGCGCCGAAGAAGGCGAAGGCTCTCCCCAAGGTGCTGTCCGAAGAGGAGACGTTCAAAATGCTCGACGCCGTCTCGGGGAAGGAGCCGCGCGAGCTTCGCGACCGCGCGATGCTGGAAGTGATGTACGGATGCGGCCTGCGCGTCTCCGAGCTGTGCGCGCTCTCGACGGACGACATAATCGCGGACGGCGAGCTGCTGCGGGTCCTCGGCAAAGGGTCGAAGGAGCGCGTCGTACCAATAGGCCACGCGGCCGGCCGCGCGCTGAACGAGTATTTCGCGTCCGCCCGCGACGTGTTCACGAAGGGCGACCCCTCCGTGACGACCGTCTTCGTGACGCGCCTCAAGAAGCCGTTCACGCGTCAGGCCGTGTTCAAGATGATCCGCGAGCGCGCCGCAGCGGTCGGAATCGACCAGTCGCGCATCTCCCCTCATGTCCTGCGACACTGCTTCGCGTCGCATATGCTGCAGCACGGAGCGGACATAAGGGCGATTCAGGAACTTCTCGGCCACGCCGACATCGGCACGACCCAGATCTACACGCACGTGGATGCCCGCCGGTTCGGCGAGCTCCACAAGCGGTTCCATCCGCGCGCATAGGCGGCGGACGCTACAGGCTGCGCGGAAGTTCCTCGAGGACGTAGCACTCGATGACGTCGCCAACCTGGAAGTCCTCGTAGCCGGCGAAGCACACACCGCACTCCTGCTGGCCGGTGACCTGCGCGACCTCGTCCTTGAAGTGACGGAGCGTCTGGACCTTTCCGTCCCAGACCTGCTGGCGGTTTCTGAGGATGCGGAACTTCTCCTTCGCGACGAGCGAGCCGTCGAGCATCTGGGAGCCGGCGATCTTGCCGAGCTTGCCGATGTCGTAGATCGCCTTGATCTCGGCATGGCCCTTGATCGCCTCCTTGTATTCGGGAGGGAGAAGGTCGAGCATCGAGTTCTTGACGTGGTCGATGAGCTCGTAGATGATGCGGAAGGAGTTGATCCTCACGCCGTCGTGGCGCGCCTGCTGCTGAACGCCGGAGTCGTTCGAGATGTCGAAGCCGACGATGATCGCCTTGCCGGCGGCGGCGGACTTGACGTCCGTGAGCGACACATTGCCCGTGCCGGTTCCGATGACGTTGAGCCCCACCTTCTCGGACTTGATCTCCTGGAGGGCCGCGACGACGGCCTCGAGGGTTCCCTGGTTCTCGGACTTCACGATGACGTTGAGCTCGCGCTTGCCCTCGGCCGCCATGCGGCTCATGAGAGCGTCGAGCGTCGTCGCCTTGGAGGACGAGAGCTCCTGCTCCTTGCGCTCCTGCGCGGTCTGCTCCGCGAGCGTGCGGGCGCGCTTCTCGTCGAGCATGACGCGGAACTCCGCGCCCGCCTCGGGGACGCCGGAAAGGCCGGTGCACTTGACGGGGGTCGCCGGAGGCGCCTCCTTGATGCGGCGACCGCGGTCGTCGATGAGCGCGCGGACCTTGCCGAAGTGCTCGCCGATGAGAATCGCGTCGCCGACCTTGAGCGTTCCGCCCGTGACGAGGAGCGTCGCGCACGGACCGAGGCCCTGCTGAAGCTCCGCCTCGATGACGAATCCGTTCGCGCGGCGGTTCGGGTTGGCCTGAAGCTCAAGAACCTCGGCCTGGACAAGGATGTTCTCGAGAAGCGCGTCGACGCCCTCTCCGGTAACGCCGGAGACGGGGCAGCAGATGATGTCTCCGCCCCAGTCCTCGGGCGTAAGGCCGCGCTTCTGAAGCTGCTGCTTCACGCGGTCCACGTTTGCAGTGGGCTTGTCGCACTTCGTGATGGCGACCATGATCTGGACGCCCGCCTGGCGGCAGACCTTGATGCACTCCTCCGTCTGCGGCATGATTCCATCGTCAGCCGCAACGATGAGGACAGCAATGTCGGTGATCTGCGCACCGCGCGCGCGCATCGCGCTGAACGCGGCATGGCCGGGCGTGTCGAGGAAGGTGATCTTCCTGCCCGCGACCTCGACCTGGTAGGCGCTGATCTGCTGGGTGATGCCGCCGGCCTCGCCTGCGGCGACGCGCTCCTTGCGGATCCAGTCCATGAGCGTCGTCTTGCCGTGGTCGACGTGTCCGAGGAAAGTGATGACCGGCGCGCGGGGCTTCAGCGTCTCGGGCGGATCCTCCGGAATGAGGTCGTCCGCATCGATCGCCTTGAGGACTGGCTTCGCGGCCGCCTTGTCGCGCGCATGCTCGATCGTGACCTTGAAGCCGTACTTCTCCGCGACCTTCGTCGCGACGTCCGGCTCAACGCGCTGGTTGATGGACGCGAGGATCTTGAGACTCATGAGGTCCGCGATGAGCCTGTTCGGCTTGATGTTGAGCTTCGCCGCGAGATCCTTTACGACAACGGCGCCGCGGATCGAAATCTCCTTCGCATCCTCGTTGACGGAGATGCGGCTCGCCTGGGGCGAAATGCCCTGGGCGACGCGGGACATGCTGCCGCGCTGCTTCTCGAATGCCTTCTGAGCGTCGCGGCCCTTCTTGCCCTTGCGTCCGCGCTCGTCCTCGAAATCGTCGACCTTTGCGGGTTTCGGGGGCTTCGGCTTGGGAGCGACGGCGACGGAAATGGAAATCGTGCGGGCGGGAGCCGAATGCTGCAGCGGACGGAAGCCCGTGGACGTAAGCCCTGTCTTCGCCGCGCTGACGGCCTTCACCGGCTTCGGCGCGGGAACGGGAACGGGAACGGGAACGGGCGCCGGAGCCTTGGCGGGCGCCGCCTTCGGGGCCTCGGCCTTTGCGGCAGGCGCAGGTGCGGGAGCGGCTGCGGGGGCCTGTTCCGGCTGCTCCTCCGCCTTCGCCTCGGCCTTCGTCGGCTTCACGGGCTCTTCGACAACCTCCGGCGGCTCGATCTCGAACTCGCCGCCCTCAGCGGCCGCCTTCGCAATCGCCAGATGCTTCTCGAGCTTCGCCTTCTGCTCCGCGAAGAACTTCGCGTTAAGCTCCGCCGCAAGATTGCGCTTCGTGGCGCGCACACCCTCGTGGTTGCCCTTCGCGGCCTTCTTGAGCGCCGACCTCAGCGTCTCCGCCTCGCCGTCGTCAACAGTGCTGATGGCGCTCGAGACCTCAATGTCTGACTCCTCGGCCGCCTTGAGGACTTCGACGCTTGTAACGCCGGCCTCCTTCGCTAGTTCATAAATTCTCATCTGCCTTATGCCTCCTCGCCTTCATCAGACGACTCGGCGGCCGTAAGCTCGGCTACAGCCTTGGCGGCGGCGTAGATGCCCTTCGCCGTCACCTCGTCCAAACCCGTCGACGAAATGAATGTCGCCTCATCCTCATCGGCGATGCCGTCGACGGACAGGAAGCCCGCGTCCGCCATCTGCGTTGCAATCGCGGTGGAGACGGAAAGCGTCTCGGCGAGATCCTTGATGGCCTCCGCCTTCTGGTCCTCGAACGAGGCTGTTGCCATCGACTTGCGGACCTCAATGTGCCAGCCCGTGAGCTTCGTAGTGAGGCGCACGTTCTGTCCGCGCTTGCCGATCGCGAGCGAATACTGGTCCGCCGCAACGACGACATGCACCGTGTTCGGCGCGACTGGGTCGACCTCGATGGACTCCAGCTTCGCCGGCGCGAGCGCCTGCGCGACGTACTGGCGGATGTCCTCGTTCCAGCGCACAATGTCGATCTTCTCGCCGGAGAGCTCGTTGACGATCGTCCTCACGCGGCTGCCGCGCTGGCCGACGCACGCGCCGACAGGGTCGACGTTCTCGTTGGAGGTCCTGACCGCGAGCTTCGCGCGGAAGCCGGGATCGCGGCTGACGCCCATGATCTCGACCACTCCGTCCGCAATCTCGCTGACCTCCAGACGGAACAGCGCCTCGACGAACTTGCCGCTGGCGCGGGAGAGAATCACGCTGGGGCCCTTGGGATCGGGATCGACGCGCAGGATGATGGCGCGGATGGGATCGCCGACCTGGTAGTCCTCGGTCGGGATGCGCTCCTTTGCGGGAATGATCATCTCGACCTTCCCCACTGTCACATAGGTATCGCGGTGGACGACGGCTGAAACCGTGCCGGAGACGATGTCGCCGACGCGGTCCTTGTATTCGGAGAAGGTGTTGGTGCGCTCGGCCTCGCGAATCTTCTGCATGATCATCTGGCGTGAGGTCTGCGCCGCGATGCGGCCGAGACGCGACGCGGGCATCTCAATCTCGATTGTCTGCCCTTCCTTCACGGGGTTGCCGTGGTTGGCGCGCGTCGCGCGGGCGATTGAGATGAAGCCCGGGCCCGTATCCTCGTCCGACGCGACAAGCGTGTCGAAAACGTGGAGGGAGAGGTCCTTTCTGTCAATTACGACGCGAAGGTCGTTGGTTACGTCGCGGTTTTTGCGCGCAGCCTGGCTTATCGCCTGCTCAATAGCCTGCAGGACGATCTCGCGGCTCACGCCACGCTCGTTCTCTATGTGCTGGACAACCGCCAGCAGCTGATTGTTCATAGCCATCTCTCAACCTCCTGTCAAAAATCAACACAGCCCCAGCGGATCGACCCACTGAGTCTCCGAAATTAGGTAGTAGTATATCAAAATGTGCCGTCACGGGTCAACTGCCCTTTCTGACCCTTTCTGGCCGTACGGGGCGTCAGAGCGGCTTGACCTTGAGGGAGCGCAGCCAAGTGCGGCCACCAGACGGGGCGCTGTCGTGGTGGAAAAGATACCACCGCCCGTCGACTTCGGTGACGCAGTGGTGGGTCGTCCATCCCACCTGCGGCTCAAGCAGCACGCGGCTGTAGCGGAACGGACCCTCCACCGTGTCCGAGACCGCGTCGCATATGAGATGCGTGTCGCCCGTCGAATACGCGAAGTGGTACTTCCCGTCCCTGAAGTAGAGCCAGCTCGCCTCGAAGAATCGGCGCGCGTGGTCGCCGGACCTGAGCGGCACTCCCTCTTCGTCGACGATCACGAGGTCCCTCGGCGGCTCGGCGAAGGAAAGCATGTCGCCTGAAAGGCGCGCGATCTTCGGACAAAGCGCGCCCTCTTCGTCCGCCGGCTCGAGCGCGCACCGCGTGCCGTCGGGGAGCGTGTCCTCAGCAGCCGAATAGACCGCCTTGTTGCCGCGGTAGCGCTGGAGCTGCCCGCCCCAGATTCCGCCGAAGACGAGGTAGTACGCACCTGTCTGCGGATCCCTGAAGCAGCACGGGTCGATCGAGTAGCTGCCCGCGATCGGCTCCGGCTCGGCCACGAAGGGCCCCTGCGGGCGATCTGCCGTCGCGACGCCGATGTGGAAGACGTCATCCGCGTCCTTGGCGCAGAAGTAGAGGTAGTAGCGTCCGTCCTTCTCCGCGACGTCGCTGTCCCAGAGCTGCCGCTTCGCCCATGGCACGCCAGCGAGATCGAGGATGACTCCATGGTCGATGACCTTTCCGGTCATGGGGTCAAGCCGACCTTCCGCATCGGGTTCGATCGACAGCGCATGGTAGTCGACCATGTCGAAGTGGTCGCCGTTGTCGCGCTCGGGGATTCCGCTTTCGCGGTCGTGGCTCGGGTATATCCAGACACGCCCGCCCCAGACGTGCGCGGCGGGATCGGCCATGTAGTCTGCCGGGAAAAGATAACGTGCGTTCACTTTGACCTCCTTGCGTTTAGTTCAACCTGCATCTCCTTCTCGACGCGCTTTGAAATCGGATAGAACGCGAGCGCGAAAACTCCGACCGAGAACAGGGCGGCCGGAATGAGCGAGACGCTGAGGCGTATCGCCTCCTGCGCGGCAGGCGTCTGCGTCGCAGCGGACGGATCGAACCCCGCCGCGCCGAGGATCCATCCGCAGACGGCCCCGCCGAGCCCGAGCCCCGCCTTGAGCGCGAAGACGATTCCGGCGAAGACAAAGCCCGTCGCGCGGCGGCCGGACTTCCATTCGCTGTGGTCCGCAACATCGCCCATCATCGCCCAGAGGAGCGGAATCGTAGGCGCGTAGGCGAGCGACTTTAGGGCTCCGAGCGCGAGAAGCCCCCACCTGCTCGTCGGCGGGACAAAGTAGAATCCGGCCGTGAAGAGCGCCGTGAGCGCGAGGCAGACGAAATAAGTCTCCTTCTTGCCGAATCGCGCGCTGAGGACGCCCGGAAGCGTCACGACGGCAACGAACGTTATGCCCTGTCCGACGCCGTTGAAGAGCGAGAAGCCGAGCGTCTCCTCGGGGACGCTGTACTTGAAGTAGTACGCCGACGCGCTGCCCCACAGCGCGAGCGTCACGAAGAGGAAGAGCGTAAGCGTGAACATCGCGCGCCACGGCACGTCGCCGAAGACGCTCCTCAGGTCCTCCCTGATGGAGTTCTTCTGCGTCGGCGGAGGCGCGATGCGCTCCTTCGCAATGCATCCGCTCGCGACCAGCATCACGGCTGCGAACGCCGCATATATGCCGACCGTGACGCCCCAGCCCGTCTTCGGGTCGTCGA
>JAEEGF011249271.1_pt1 | contig 33143 bp, 26 predicted proteins | sample 9134171 | NCBI WGS metagenome assembly JAEEGF01 (sample SAMN16246542, study PRJNA631951) | gut metagenome | biome: gut microbiome; feature: rumen; material: AP-attached | host: Bos | place: Iran: Karaj | collected 2018-10
AAAAAGGTTAAGGAGTATCTTATAGAGAAGCTTACCTCTCTTCCGGAGGTCTACAACAATTCCGGTGATGCACCGCATATTGCAAGCTTCAGCTTTGTAGGGGTAAGAAGTGAGGTTATGCTTCACAGCCTTGAGGATAGAGGTATCTATACTTCATCGGGTTCCGCATGCTCTTCTCATAAAAGGGCGGCAAGTAATGTCCTTACATCCATGGGGCTTCCTAAAGATAGACTTGAATCAACACTTCGTTTCAGCATCGGAGAAGATAATACTGTGGAGCAGGTTGATTATATTTTCGATGTGATAAACGAACTTCTTCCGATGCTCAGACAGTTTACTAGGAAATAATTATTTATGAGATGTTTGCAATATAAATAGTATTAATTATTGAATAAGAATATGAGTTGCGAAAACTACTATTATAAATCACAGAAGGTCCAACCGTTACATCCTGTTTCGATAAAAAAGAAAATAATTAATGAATATACTAGGAAAGATATTATTATCGGCAGAATTGCTGCAATAATTTTTTTGGCTTTTATAATTGTATTTTTCATATATCTATTATCGCCTAGTATTATAAAAATGTTAAATAATGAACTCAACTCTGACTTGGATTACACTCCATTTGTATGCGCGTTGATGATGATTTGGGCTGAAATATTAATGGTACATACTTTTTATTTCAAAAACAAGCTGGATTGATACACAGTGTGTAGACTTAATAATATTAAGTTTACACACTGTTTTTTATGCTAAAATGATGTATCTAATTTATGATTATATGGTATAATGCTATTTGTTTTTATGAAATGAGTGTTAGATGTATATAAATATGATTGACAGATTGCATAAGGACATTGAAATATTTATGTATCTTAGTTAACTATCTTTGTTGAACTTGGATGATATAGGAGGAAAGAACGATGGAAAAGGTAAGGAGTATTCCGGATTTTTACGGATGCCTGGTGTTTAATGACAGAGTTATGAAGGAGAGACTTCCGAAGGATGTTTACAAAGCAGTGCAGAGCACGGCTAAGCAGGGTGTTCATCTTCAGCTTGAGGTCGCAAATACAGTTGCCACAGTTATGAAGAACTGGGCTCTGGAGAACGGCGCGACACATTATACACATTGGTTCCAGCCGATGACAGGTCTTACCGCAGAGAAGCACGACAGCTTTATCACACCTCTTGATGACGGTACAGTTATCATGGAGTTTTCCGGCAAGGAGCTTATCAAGGGTGAGCCTGATGCTTCAAGCTTTCCTTCAGGGGGAATCAGATCAACTTACGAGGCCAGAGGATATACAGCATGGGATCCTTCTTCGCCTGCTTTTATAAAGGATGGCACACTTTATATACCGACAGCATTCTGTTCATACAGAGGACAGGCTCTTGATAAGAAAACGCCGCTCCTTCGTTCGATGGATGCTATTTCGAATTCAGCAGTAAGAGTTCTTCACCTTCTTGGCAAGACTGATATTAATAGAGTAAATGTAACGGTCGGCGCTGAGCAGGAGTATTTTCTTATCGATAAGGAACTCTATAAGGACAGGAAGGATCTCGTGATGTGTGGCCGTACACTTCTCGGTGCTCCGGCTCCAAAGGGACAGGAGATGGAGGATCATTACTTTGGCGTGCTTAAGCCGAAGGTTGCCGAGTTCATGAAGGAACTTGACAACGAGCTTTGGAAGCTTGGTGTTCCTTCGAAGACAAAGCATAACGAGGTTGCACCGGCTCAGCACGAGCTTGCACCTGTATTTGAGACTGCAAATGTGGCTGTTGATCACAACCAGCTTACAATGGAAATGATGAAGAAGGTTGCTGATAAGTTCGGCTATGCCTGCCTGCTTCACGAGAAGCCTTTCGCGGGTGTTAATGGTTCCGGCAAGCATAATAACTGGTCGATCTCGACGGATGCAGGAGAGAACCTCCTGAACCCTGGCAAGACACCTGGCGAAAATACATCCTTCCTTGTATTTCTTATGGCAGTAATCGCCGCTGTTGATGATTATGCTGATTTCCTGAGACTTTCTGTTGCCACACCGGGAAATGATCACAGACTTGGAGCTAACGAGGCTCCACCGGCTATAATCTCAGTGTTTATCGGCGAGGAGCTCGATGCGGTTATGAAAGCTATCGAGAAGGGCGAGCATTACACGGGTGCCGGCAAGACAAAAATCAGCTGGGCAAATATTCTGCCGCATATTACTATTGATACAACAGACAGAAACAGAACATCGCCGTTTGCGTTTACAGGAAATAAGTTTGAGTTCCGTTCTCCGGGCTCAGCCCTTTCTGTTGCACAGCCGATGATCGTTTTAAATACAGCTGTTGCCGAAGAACTCGACAAGATCTACGAGGCTCTTAAGGACGTTCCGCAGGATGAGCTTGACGAGAAGATATATCAACTTCTCCAGAAGCTTCTGAAGGAGCATAAGAAGGTTATCTTCAATGGCGACGGTTATGCAGATGAATGGATCGAGGAGGCTGCAAGACGCGGTCTTCCTAACTATAAATCAAGCCCTGAGGCTATTCCTCACATCATCGATGAGAAGAACATCGAGCTCATGAAGAAGCACAATGTTCTCTCAGAGGAGGAGATGAGAGCTAAGTACGAGATCTTCCTTGAGAACTACAACAAGGTGATCCATATCGAGGCGCTCACTATGCAGGAGATGGTTCGTAAGGATGTGACAGCAGGTATCGTTCTCTACATGAAGGACGTTACAAATGAGGCTCTGAAGAAGAAGCAGCTGCTTCCTAACCTAAACTGCAACTACGAGGAGAATATCATCACTACACTTGATGAGACAGAAAATACAATGTTTGATATGCTGGCAAAGCTTACTGAGGATACAAAGAAGGCTGAGGGCATCACAGATCTTCTTGAGGCTGCGAAGTTCTACCATGATGTGATCCTTGCGGATATGGAAGAGCTGCGTAAGTCGGTAGATAAGGCTGAGGCGATCATTCCGAACAGTTATCTGCCGTATCCTACTTACGGAGAGCTTTTATTCTCGCTTCGCTAAACTGTTTTTCTACAACAAATGTATATAGCTCGGATGGATGATTCCGTATGTAATGTGGAATCGCCCGTGCGGCAGGTATATGTGTTTTCGAGACCGTTGTGGGTCTCGGCGCTTAACGATTCAGACGCCGACGTAGGAGGTGGCTGAGAGTTTAGCGAGCGCAGCGGCCGTTAGGGGTGTACGGTGTCCGGTGGACACCTGTTTGTACACCGACCGAGCCGGCAGGCGAGACACCCGTCACGTCCGAGAGGTTGTCTCGAAAACAAATATATCTGCTCAGCTAGGGCGAACAAAACCAAGAGCTCGGAATCATTCATCCGAGCTCTTGATATTATGATGAGAATTAATTAATATGGCACAAGAAGTATTAGTCTGCTATAATCAATGAAATGCAACAAGTTTATGAGCTTTGCAAGAAAGTAAAGAAGAAGGATATTAGAAATGGAATACAACACTTTTTTGATTAAGTATGCGGAGATTGGTACGAAAGGGAAGAACAGGTATAAGTTCGAGGATCATCTCTGTAAGAGGATGAGGCAGCGCCTTAAGGCTTTGGGAGACTTTGAGGTTAGACGTGAATATGGCAGAATATTCGTCGTTGCTAAGTCTGATTTTGACTATGATGAGGCGATTGCGAGACTGACAAGGATATTTGGAATATCGGGTGTATGTCCGGTTATGGTAATTGATTCGCTGGAGTATAAGGATATTTCAGTGGGTCTTGTTAAATACGTCGGAGAAGAGTTCAACGATAAGCGTTTTACTTTTAAGATGAATGTAAGGCGTCATAATAAGGATTATCCGATCAATTCGATGGAGATGGCTGCCGAGCTCGGCGGCGACGTTCTTGAGGCTTATGAAGCTGAGGGGATGAAGGTTGACGTGCACAGTCCGGAGCATATCATTCATGTGGAGATAAGAAATATTGCTTACATCTATTCGAAGGTCATTCCGGGAGCCTGTGGTCTTCCTGTCGGTACGAATGGTAAGGGCATTTCCCTTCTTTCGGGAGGAATTGACAGCCCGGTAGCTACTTACATGATCGCCAAGAGAGGTGTTGAGATGGAGGCGGTATATTTCAATGCGCCACCTTATACCTCTGAAAGAGCCAAGGATAAGGTTAAGGAGCTGGGAAGGATAGTTGCACAGTACAGCGGACCTATCAAGCTTCATATCGTAAACTTCACAGACTGCCAGCTGGCTATTTATAAGAACTGTCCACACGATGAACTGACTATCATTATGAAGAGACTGATGTTCAGAATGGCTGAGGACATCGCGAAGAGGGATGACTGCCAGTGTATAGTTACCGGCGAGAGTATAGGCCAGGTTTCTTCTCAGACAACCTTCAGCCTCGGAGTAATAAATGAAGCTGTTAAGGACGTTCCTGTTTTCAGACCTCTTATCGGTGTTGATAAGCAGGAAATAGTTGAGATGTCGCAGAAGATCGGCACCTATGAGACGTCAATACTTCCTTACGAGGACTGCTGCACAATATTTGTTGCAAAGCATCCTGTAACGAAGCCGACACTTGAACAGATCAAGAAATCGGAAGAGAACCTTGTTGGAATAATAGAAGAGCTTTATGATAAGGCGCTTGAAACAGCTGAGGTTGTTTATTTGAAATAAAATAGAAAGCGTACCCTTGAAGGCGTATTTTGCCGCGATTGAAAGGGTACGTTTTTGTTTTGTACAGGATAAAGAATATAAAGCAAAAAGGACAACCGAATCGGTTGTCCTTTAAAGTAGTCCGTAGGGGAATCGAACCCCTGATTCCGCCGTGAGAGGGCGGCGTCTTAGCCTCTTGACCAACGGACCGTTTATGATAATATCAAACCCAATAGAAAAATGCAAGTACTTTTTTAAAAAATTTTTATAAATATTTTTTTAAGGATTGCGAATATTGAAACAAAGCTATATTTGTTCTATAATTATCGTGTTTTTTGAAGTTTAAAAAAAGTATTTATTATATTTGAAAAGGAGATCAAAAATGATAGTTTGTGATCATTTAGGGAAGAAGTATATGTCCAAATACGCTCTTCAGGATTTTAACTTCCAGTTTGAGCCGGGACATGTATATGCGCTTCTTGGCCCTAACGGAAGCGGAAAGTCAACACTGATGAAAACTCTTGCCGGCCTGATCAAGGCGACAGAGGGAGAGGTGTATGTAGATAACGAGCCTATTGATTATCATCATAAGTCTAAGATCGCTTACATGCCTACTGAGCCGTATTTTTATTCTTACATGACAGGTATGCAGGCTGCAAAGTATTATCAGGACTTTTTTGAAGATTTCAATATGGACAAGTTCAACTTTACTATGAACAAGATGATGCTTGATCCGAACCAGAAGCTGAAAACCTATTCAACAGGTATGATGGCTAAGTTCAAGGTTGCTCTCAATGTTTCACGTAACCCTGAGCTTCTGATGCTTGACGAGCCTCTTAACGGTATCGATATGATCGCCAGAGAGGATGTTACAAAGAGTATAATTGAAGGCATCACAAGAGATTCCATCGTTATCGTATCAAGCCACCTTATCGAGGATCTTGAGCCAATAGCTGATTATGTGCTTTTCATCAAGAGAGGCCAGCTTGTGGTAACCGGTCCGACAGCAACCTTCAGAGATTATTATGGCAAGTCCATGTCTGATATGTATCGTGAGATATATGCAGACATGAGAATGTAGTAAGGAGGGATGCTGTATGTTAAAAACAATGAAGTATGAAGTGATCAGAAACAAGATGGTCATCATAATCCTGTTCAGTATCCTGGGCGGAGCAGAAGCAATCTTCCTTATGGGACTTGCCGGGGACTCGAGGAATCTGATCGGATATGGAATCCTCGGACTTGTTCTCGGTACAAGTATAATCTACTTTGTAATATGGCTGCTCGGTATCATGAGCTTCAGCCATGATCTTAGAGACAAAACCGGTTATATGGTTTTCCTTACGCCGGTTAATCCGTATAAGATAATAATCGCCAAGATGCTTGTTGGCCTTATCGAGCTGACCGCAGCAGCGCTGTTCTTTATCATACTTGCGGCTATCGATATTAGAATACTTTTCAACAAGTTTGGAGAGTCATCATCGGTATTTGATGCTGTTGCAAAGTTTGTAGGGGCATCAAAGGATACAATATGGGCAGGAATAGTTGCTTTCGTTATTAGTCTTGTGTTCAGCGTGCTGCTTTATTATTCACTTGCTTACTTTGTATCGGCAGTAAGCTCACTGATGGCAAAGAGCACCGGCGTGCAGAGATTCCTTACGATAACCTTTGTAATCCTGTTTATGATAATCTTCTCTGTATTATCAAAGAGTATGCCTAAGTTTACTAACGACATCTCGAACGAGCCTATAAGTAAGCTGGTTGAAGAAATACCGACGTATCTGCTGTCGCTTGGGTTTACGGCGCTCTTTACTTATGGGTGCGGATATCTTATGAAGAATAAACTTAGTTTATAATATGGTGGGACGGACGTCCGGCTGTAATAATACTTCGCTCAGGGACCGCTGGCGCTTAGTCCTCGCGTAGTGGTACTAAATTCGTGGCCACATGTGTCCACTCATTAAGTACCAACGCTGTGGATGTCCCATCGCCGAAGCATCATTACAGCCGGACTGTGGATCTGGAATATAATAAATAACGGTCACATATATCTTAGATTATTAAGATATATGTGACCATTTATTGTTATTAGCTGTTATAGATTGTTGTAATTATGGTGTTAATGTATTCTTCAAGATTATCCGGGTAGACATCCACTTTTAGATAGTCTTTGCAGTTGATGTCCAGGAGCATGTAGCGTTCGGTGTGGCCTCTGAAGAAGCATTCGCCGTTCTTTTCGATGACTTCTTCGACGAGGATGTTCAGGGGTTCACCGAGGAACTCTTGTTCGTAGGCGGCTTTATTGAGTTCGCCGAGGCGGATCAGTTTGTCGCTTCGTGCGGCTTTGACCTTTTCGGTCAGCTGGTACGGAAGCTTATCAGCGACGGTTCCCTTACGTCTTGAATATTTAAATACATGTGTTTCGTAGAGCTTCAGTTCGGCAAGGTTATCGAGGGTGGTCATGAAGTCCTCCTCGGTCTCACCGGCAAAGCCTGCGATTATATCTGCTGTAAGAGCAGGGCGGTCGAAATTCTCGCGAAGAAGGGTGACCGCATTTTTTATGTCATCGACGGTGTAGTGTCTGTTCATGCGCTTAAGTGTATTATCGCATACGCTCTGGAGCGAAAGATGGAAATGCGGACAGAAGCGAGGGTCGTTCTTTATGATCGAAATAAACTCGTCATTTATAATTCGTGGCTCAAGTGAACCGAGTCTGATCCTGTCCATATGGTGTGACTTGCTTATTTCGCGGAGGAGAGTAAGAAAGTCGCGGCCGTTATCGTTATATGAGCAGATATTGATACCTGTAAGGACTGCCTCTCTGACGCCGTTCTCTGAAAGGGTATTCAGCTCGGTGATTATATCCTCGATGGACTTGCTCCTGATGCGTCCCCTGACATACGGAATGATGCAATAGGTGCAGAAGAGGTTGCAGCCGTCCTGGATCTTGATATAAGCACGGGTGCTGTCAACGGGATTCGAAACACTGAGAGCCTCAAACTCTGAGTCATGGTTGATATCCGGGATATTGTCCTCCGGAGCAGTTCCTTCGAAATACTCAGTCAGTATGCGTACGACATCCTTCTTTCTGTTATTTCCGATAAGGATGTCTATGCTGTCGTCCTCGCTTAGCTTTTCAGCGGCAGCCTGAACGTAGCAGCCGGCGGCAACTACGACCGTTTCCGGATTCTCCTTCTTCATACGGTGGAGCATCTGGCGTGACTTGTGATCGGCGATATTTGTGACTGAACATGTATTTACGATGGATATGTCCGCCTTCTCGTCATCAGCGGCTTCCCTGCAGCCACAGTTCTGCAGCAGCAGAAGCATTGCGTCGGATTCATATTTATTCACCTTGCAGCCAAGGGTTATTATCTTTACTGTTTTACCTTCAAGTATACTTTTTGTCATGTCTGTGTCCTGTTCCTACATATCTTTGAAATAATACTATGCTGCGCAGACTTTTTAGGTGCTGCGGCATTAAGTAATAGTTGACAATTAAAGTATCAACTTTTATTATATTAGCATATAGTTTTTAATTTTGTAAATCTTTTACAGGGAGGTTCATATAATGAAAGCAGTTAAGGTTTCACTCAATTCTATCGACAAGGTTAAGGCATTCGTAAATGACATCAGTGGCTTCAACAAGGCTGAGTTTGATCTTGTTTCAGGAAGATATGTTATCGATGCTAAGTCAATCATGGGTATTTTCAGTCTTGATATATCTAAGCCTATCGATCTTAACATCTATGCAGAGGATAATATGGATGAGATCCTTGAGACACTCAAGCCATATCTCTCAGAGTAATTATGTTATTAAAGCCGCACAGCGGTTTTGAAGATTAAAGTATTTTTAAAAATGAAAGGAATAGGGAGAATTATGAAGAATTGTCCAGTTTGCGGCGCACAGCTTCAGGATACAGATATGATATGTCCGGTTTGTGGCGCACAGCAGGTAGTAAGTCAGGAAGGTTTTGATCCGGCAGCACAGCAGGCACAGCAGTATTTTGATCCGGCAGCACAGCAGGCACAGCAGTTTGTTGATCCGGCTATGCAGTACCAGGGAGGAGCTGATTTTGGTCAGAATCCATACGGTATAGATCCATCAACTCAGCCTCAGGGCATGGTTCCACCGGCTCCAAAGAGCGGTAACGGAAAGAAGATCGCAATCATCGCAGGTTGTGCAGTTGCAGTAATCGGTATCCTCGTTGCAGTATATTTCCTTTTCATCAAGGGCGGCAGCGGCGCAGGTTCAGCTAAGGGAGTAGCTGAGAAGTGTGTAAATGCACTTTTCGATGGCGATGCAGATGAAGTTTATGATTGCTTCCCTGACGGAATGCTCAAGTCAGAAGAGAAGGAAACACTTAAGCAGGCACTTTCTTATATGCAGATGTTCTCAAGCATGATCAAGGACGTTAAGGCCGGATCAGAGAAGAAGCTCAGCGGTGACGATGCTCAGTATTACATCGATAACATGAAGAGCCAGTACGATATCACAATTGATGAAGTTGCTACAGTTCCTGTAACTTATACTATGGAGTTCATGGGCACAACTGAGTCACAGACAATGGACGTTATCTGTGGTAAGATCGGTTCTAAGTGGTATGTAATCGGCGGTGTTAACTAATCCGTTTTATGAGGTGAGATAAAAATGGCAAATTGTAATATTTGCGGTGCTGAGATTCCTGCAGGCGCAACAAGCTGTCCTGTTTGTGGAGCACCGGTATCAGATAACGCAGGTTCTATGTATTCGCTTTCAGGCGGAAATGACATGACAGGCGGCATCTACGACAGAAATCAGCAGATGGATCCTATGGGATTTGATCCGGCAGCCGGGGATAACTTCGGTTCGTTCGGTTCTGCTTCAGCTAATTTCAACAACATGCCATCAGGCGGCGGATATTCAGAGCCGGCTAGAGTTAAGAGTAAGTCAGGCGCTATGGTAGCGATCATACTTGTTCTTCTCTGTGCAGTTGGTGTAGGAGCGTATTTCATTCTAAATAATGTGTTATCATCACCAAAGAAGGTTGCAGAAGAGTTTATCGATGCTTTCGAAGATTATGATATTGATAAGCTTGTTGATCTCTTCCCACCTGAACTTGCAACAGATGATGATGTTACAATGCTTAAGACTATGTTCGAGCAGTATAAGACATACGGCATCTCGATCAAGTTTAAGAATGTTAAATACGATGTAAGTAAGCCTTATGATAAGTCTTCAATCAAGTATCTTGAGAGTACACTTAGGGATCAGGGCTACAACCTGGACGGCAAGATGGATCAGGTTAAGACAGTCAAGATAGACTGTACGATGGAAGCCACATATCTTGGTGAGACTGAGTCACAGGCGTATACGATCACTTTCGTCTGCGCAAAGATAAAAGGAGATTGGAAGCTCATAGGAGCATTACAGTAAATGACTAATTTAAAAGACCTACTCTATGTAGGTCTTTTAGTTATATAAAAAGAAAGACGAGGTAATAATAATGTCAGATCAGTATAACCCATACGGCGATCAGTCACAGAATCCATATGGCGGACAGCCTGCAGATCCATATGCACAGCAGAATCCATATGCACAGCCACAGGCAGACCCATACGCACAGCAGAATCCGTATGCACAGCCACAGGCAGATCCATACGCACAGCAGAACCCATATGCACAGCAGAATCCATACGCTCAGTCGGCAGATCCATATGCACAGAATTCATTTCCGGGTGGCGCAGCAGCTCCTAAGAAAAAGTCTAAGGCACCACTCATCATAACACTTTGTGTTGTTCTTGCAGCTGCTATCGGAGTTGGAGTGTATTTCTTATTCATCAAGAAGGATAAGGAAGGCGGTTCAGATAAGGCCGGAAATACACCTAAGGATGTTGCGGAAGCATTCGTAGACGCATTTGTTAATTACGATACAAACAAGATCGCAAGCCTCTTCCCACCTGAACTTGCAGGCGACAGCGAGGTTCAGCAGATGAAGCAGATGTTTGATCTTTACAAGTCTATGGGCGTTGTAGTGAAGTTCAACGATACCAAATATGATGTTGGTGAAGATTATAACGATAGTGATCTCAGCCAGCTGAAGTCTACTATGGAGTCTCAGGGCTATAACATCTCAGATAAGATCAAGAATGCTAAGAACGTAACTATTACATCAACGATTGAAACAACCTATGCAGGACAGACAGAAAAGACAAATTACAAGGCAACTCTTGTTGTTTCTAAGATTGATGGCGAGTGGAAGATTCTGGGTGCTTTTCAATAATGCTTGATACTGAAATGAGGGAACCATTATTTGATTTCCTCGAAGGACATTTTTCTAAAATACGTATAATTGAAGAAAAAGTCATAAACAGATCCAGAGCCGATGTTCTGGGCGTGATAGACGGCGCCATAACTGGCTTTGAGATCAAATCAGACAGCGATACCTATGACAGGCTGGAAACACAGGTTAAGGATTATGACAAATACTGTGACTACTGTTACCTCGTCATAGGTAAGAGCCATCTGAAACACGCAAGTGAGCATATTCCTTCTTATTGGGGGATAATATGCGTATCGGATAAAGATGATGTTGTGATGAGCAGGGAGGCAGGCCTTAATCCAAAGGTTAAGCTGACTAATCAGTTTCAACTTCTTTGGAGAACAGAGCTTGCCCAGCTGCTCAGCATAAATCATCTTCCTAAATGTTCCGGAAAGAACAAAAAGGAAATATCAAAGCTTCTGATCGAGAAGGTGGATAATGACCTTCTTAGGGAACAGTTTACCGAATGCCTCTTCGAGAGGGATTATACGGTATTTGATGAGAAGAATTCCGCTCTTAAGGAAAAGGGAGTGGAAACAGGCTTCAGGAAGACTAAAACAGGTATTAAGGCGAAGCGGAAGCGCGTGAGGAAACCGCCTAGACCTGTTGGCGTGACGCATGTTATCACCTCTTCCCGGAGAAGAAAGAAAAGGTAGCAGATATGAAGTGCGGCAACTGCGGTTATGAAATTAAATACGGTGACAGATTGTGTCCGGGCTGCGGGCTGCCACTGCCTGCGACTAATTATGCTGACTTCAAGGCTGAGGAGAAAGCATCTGAGGATAAGGAAGATCGAAGAGAAGATGCTTCAGAAAAGAATGAAGCACTTGCAGAAAATACCTCTGATAAGAATACTCAGAAGTCAGAGGACAATTCTGAGAAGAAAGATAAGTCCTGGGGATTCTTCGGAAGAAAGAAAGATAAAAACTCATCTGACGAGAAAAAAGAGGATGAGAAGAAGGATAAGTATGCTACGGATGATATAGACTACTCGTTTGATGAGAGCTTGTATGATCTGGATCAGGATCTGGTTGAAGAAGAGCTGAAGAAGAGTAAGAAAAGCTTTGAGAGAGATTACGAAAAAACCGAGAATAAATCGGACAAAAAGGCGGATAAAGATTCAGATGAAGCAGATTCCGAGAAGATGGATTATGATGATGCAGATTCTGACAAAACAGATTCCAACAATATAGATGATAAAATAGAAAACAAGAACGCAAAGAAAGACAGGAAGAACCAACTGGTTTATTCTGACGATAAGCTTCCGGAGGGTGAAGATATTATCGATGTCGATTTCGTTGATATAGATGAGACGTCCTTTAAGGCGCCGAGTACCAAGATAAGGACACCGCATAAACTTACGACCGGCGACAAGATAACCATTGCTGTTGGAATAGCGCTTCTGGTTGCCATCATCATCGGCGGTATCATATGGATGGTGAAGAAGAGCAATAAGAAGAAGGAAGAGGATAAACGCTACGGCATGGAGGAGATTGAGGGCTTCTTCGAAGGGATCTCCGAGCTTGACGAGGTGATAAGCTATGACAATGTAAACGGAAATAACAGTGACGAGATATATAAGATCATCGATGACAGAGTGAAGCTTGCTTCAAGCTTTAAGAGCTTTTCGGTAACAAATATAGAAGTGATCGATAAGAAAGAGGTTCATGACGATGTTCTTGATTCCATGATCAACAAGACCGGACTTGATCTCGATAAGGTTTATATCCTTAACATCAGCTTCCGTTACAATGCCGACGGCAATGTGCTTCCGGGCAAGGCAACCATCAGAACCGGAAGAACCAAGAAGAATAAGAAATGGTGGGTTGTCAGCTGTAAGATGGATGATGTGCTTACAGCGGCTCAGGACTTCATGCAGGTCTACAACAAGGTTGATGCAGAGGCGATAATTGACTTCTTTGCTGACGGCGTTCTCTCCGAAGCAACCAAGGATACCATGAGGAAGACCTATCAGTTTATCATCGCCCCGTTTAACTTCACTGATATCAAGTTTAAGGCATACACCGTACCGGAAGGAAAATATAGCGAAATCTCGGCAAAATTCGCAGAGCCTGATCATAAATACGGCTCCGTTATCGGCTTCAAGGTTGAGACTCACGGAAAGAACAGTATAAGTGATGAAAACAGGGTTGATTTTGACCTTGTGATGGCGCTTGACGGTAACAGGTGGAAGGTTCTTGATATCGTTTATCTGGAAAAATAAACTGTCAAGAAAAAATACTTGACAAATAAATACAGGTTTATTATACTTGCAAGGTGTGTAAAGAGGATTTACTTTACGCACCTTCATGTGTTTTCGGTGAAGATAATGACTGCCGTAGAGTTTATGATGATGAATAGAGGACGGTCATGGAGAAGATCGTAAGACAGGCTCTGCTTTTCGATTTTTACGGAGAGCTGCTGACTGAACACCAGAAAAAAGTTTATTATGATGTTATTTCCGAGGATATGTCGTATTCGGAGATAGCTGAGGAATATAATATTTCGAGACAGGGCGTATTTGATCTTGTCAGAAGATGTGATAAGATACTCCTTGATTATGAGGAGAAGCTTCATCTGATCGAGAAGTTCAGCAAGGCCAAGGAGAGCATAAGAGAGATCGGTGAGATTACGGCTGCTCTTAAGGATAAGAACAGTGATCCTGAGCTTACCGAAATGATAGACAGAGTCGACAGACGGCTCGAAGAGATAATCGAGGATTTTTGATCCGGAGGATAATATGGCATTTGACAGCTTAAGTGATAAATTACAAAATGTCTTCAAGAAACTGAGAGGCAAGGGTGTACTTAAAGAGGACGACATCAAGGAGGCTATGAAGGAAGTTAAAAGAGCTCTCCTGGAGGCTGATGTTAACTTCAAGGTCGTAAAGAACTTCATCAACTCGGTTACTGAGAAGGCTATTGGCGAAGAGGTTATGAAGGGACTCAATCCCGGACAGATGGTTATCAAGATCGTTCGTGACGAGATGACTTCTCTTATGGGAAGCGAGACCACTGAGCTGAAGCTTCTTCCGTCAAACGAGATCACCATCATCATGATGTGCGGTCTTCAGGGTGCAGGTAAGACAACAACGGTTGCAAAGCTTGCAGGACAGTTCAAGAATAAGGGACGTAAATGTCTCCTTACAGCCTGTGATATTTACAGGCCGGCTGCTATCAAACAGCTGGAGATAAACGGTGAGAAGGTAGGCGTTCCTGTGTTTTCCATGGGAACAGGCTACAAGCCGGTTGATATCGTTAAGGCTGCTATCTCTCATGCAGAGAAGAATGGCATAAATACACTTTTCATAGATACTGCCGGACGTCTTCACATCGATGAAGAGATGATGGGCGAGCTTCGTGAGATCAAGGATAATATCCCTGTTACATACACGATACTTACCGTTGACTCAATGACCGGTCAGGACAGTGTAAATGTTGCAACAACCTTCAATTCAGAGATCGGTATCGACGGCGTCATCCTTACAAAGCTTGACGGTGATACAAGAGGTGGTGCTGCACTTTCGATCAAGGCGGTTACAGGTAAGCCTATCCTTTACGCTGGTATGGGCGAGAAGCTGACAGACCTTGAGCAGTTCTTCCCTGACAGAATGGCAAGCCGTATCCTTGGAATGGGCGATGTTGAAAGCCTGATCGAGAAAGCTCAGGAAGCTATCGATGAGGAACAGGCTAAGAAGGTTGAAGAGAAGATCAGAAAAGCAACCTTTGACTTCAATGATTTCCTTGATCAGATGGAACAGATGAACAAGATGGGCGGTCTTTCATCAATCCTTGGAATGCTTCCGGGAGCAGGAAAGCTTAAGAATGTTCAAATAGATGAGGATGCCATGAATAAGCCTAAGGCGATCATCTATTCTATGACAGCCGAAGAGAGAGCCAATCCGGATCTCCTGAACGTCAGCAGAAAGAACAGGATAGCGAGAGGCGCCGGCGTTGATATCGCAGAGGTTAACAGATTCGTCAAGCAGTTTGAGGAATCGCGCAAGATGATGAAGCAGATGTCCGGAATGATGGGCAAGAAGAAAAAACGTGGCATGATGCCATTTGGATTCTAGTTAAAAATTTCTAATTTGGTAAATTAGAGATTTATATAAATTATATTTTTAATATTTTAGGAGGTCATTTAAAATGGCAGTTAAGATCAGATTAAGAAGAATCGGTTACAAGAAGCACCCATACTACAGAGTAGTAGTTGCTGATTCAAGATCACCAAGAGACGGAAGCTCTATCGCAGAGATCGGTACATATGATCCGAACCAGGAGCCAAGCGTAGTAAATATCGATGCTGAAGAGGCTAAGAAGTGGCTCGCTAACGGTGCACAGCCAACAGAGACTGTTGCTAAGCTTTTTAAGGTGGCTGGAATAGAGAAATAAATAACCGGAGGTATTTGTTAATGAAGGAATTGGTTGAAATCATTGCAAAATCTCTTGTAGATTCGCCTGATTTGGTAGTTGTTACTGAGACAACAGATGCTGATACAATAACTATCGAACTTAAAGTAGCACCTGAGGATATGGGCAAGGTTATCGGCAAACAGGGCCGTATAGCTAAGTCCATAAGAACTGTAGTAAAGGCTGCGGCATCAAAAGGTGATAAGAAGGTTATCGTCGACATCAAATAATTTGGGAATACGGCCGTGCTTTTTGCGCGGCCTTTTCCATACGATGCAGACAGAGCTTGCGGAAACCTGAGCACGGAAGGACGCAAAGCAGATTAATAAATCTTGAATGGAGAATATATGACAGACAAATTTCGCATAGGTATTATAACAAAGACTCATGGGATTAAAGGGGAAGTGGCTGTATTTCCGACTTCGGACGATCCGGAAAGATACAGCGAGCTGGAGAGGTGCTTCATAAAGCGTGGAAATGATTATATTGAGGTTAACTGCAACAGCTGTAAATATTTGAAGAAGACAGTGGTACTCGGCTTTGATGAGATAACGAGCATCGAGGAAGCTGAGAAATATATAAATTCGGAGATCTATGTTGACAGGGAGGACGCCGTTCCTCTTGAAGAGGGTGAGTATTACATGGCGGATATCCTTGGCTTCAAGGCTGTTCTTGAAGACGGTACCGTTATCGGCACTCTCGAGGACTACATGGATACTCCTGCTCAGACTATCCTGATATTTAAGGCGGACGGCACCGGAAAGCAGATAATGATCCCGGACGTGCCTGAATTCATCAGAGAGATAGATGAGGAAGAGGAAAAGATAGTTATCAGACCTTTGAAAGGAATGCTGTAATGAATTTTCATGTACTGACGCTTTTTCCGGAAATGATAGAGAATACTTTTAAGGAAAGCGTAACCGGAAAGGCTATGGAGAAGGGGATAGTTTCCCTCCAGACCATAAATATCAGAGATTTTGCAAATAATAAATATAAGCACGTGGATGATTATATTTACGGCGGCGGTTCGGGTATGCTGATGCAGGCCGAGCCTGTTTTTCTTGCGTTCGAAAAAGCGCTTTCCGATATCGGGATCACATATGATGATTATAAGGAGAGCTTGAAGGATTCCGAAACATCGAATGAATTACAGAATGAGAGTGAATCGGACGATGTGCAGACTGATGAAGTTGTGAATGAAGAACAGAAGAAAAGGAAGTTGCGAGTTCTTTACATGTCACCTCAGGGAAGGACATTTAACCAGCAGATGGCTGAGGAGTTGAGCCGCGAAGACGGTGTGATAATACTCTGCGGACATTATGAAGGAATAGATGAGAGAGCTATAGAACTAATAAAGCCTGAAGAGGTATCAATCGGCGATTTTGTTCTCACAGGAGGCGAGCTTGCGGCATCGATCATCATGGATGCTGTTACAAGGCTTCAGCCGGGCGCACTGGGAAGTGATGAAAGTGCTGTTTACGAATCCTTCTACGATGGACTTCTTGAATATCCACAGTATACACGCCCTGAGGAATTCATGGGGCTGACAGTACCTCCGGTACTGCTTTCCGGTCATCATAAGAATATCGAAACCTGGAGACACGAGCAGGCACTTGAGAGGACAAAGGAGAAGCGTCCGGATCTTTATGAGAAATACATGGAGCTTCATCCACCGGTAGAAAAGAAAAAACGCAGGAAAAAAGTTTGATAATTCTGTGAAAATCAACATTTTATCTTTGTTTTGATGTATACTTAACCTATGATTTTTGATCAGTATTTAAAATGGTTTTTAAGGACTGTTTAAGGTTGGACTGATAAAACTTGTTTTATGGTATTTGATATAATGAATTCGGAGAGGTGTCCATATGAGTGATATTAAGATAATGGTAGTTGATGATGAAGCAAGGATGCGCAAGCTTGTGCGCGATTATCTCGTTAAAAGCGGATATCTGGTTGTTGAGGCTGTTGACGGAGAGGATGCTTATAATAAGTTTATTAATACCAGGGATATATCACTGATCGTCATGGATATCATGATGCCTAAGATGGACGGTTACGAAACAAGTGCCGAAATCAGAAAGATTTCGAATGTTCCGATCATTCTGCTTACTGCGAAGTCTGATGAGAAGGATGAACTTAAGGGCTATGAGCAGGGTGTTGATGAATACATCACCAAGCCTTTCTCACCGAAGATCCTTGTCGCAAGGATTGAGGCGGTTCTGAGACGTACCACCAGTGACGAGGACAGTATCATCGAAGCGGGCGGTATAAGTCTTGACGTTTCCGCACACAGGGTTACTGTTGACGGCAAGGAGGTCGAGCTTTCCTTCAAGGAATTCGAGCTGCTTGAGTATTTTATGAACAATCAGGGCACGGCGCTTTCGAGAGAAAAGATACTCAACAATGTCTGGAACTATGATTTCTTCGGCGATGCGCGTACTATCGACACACACGTTAAGAAGCTGCGTGCGAAGCTTGGAGATAAGGGAGAATACATCAGGACCATCTGGGCCCTTGGATATAAATTCGAGGTATAGATCATTTTATGTGTAATAATGAAGATAGAAAGCTTGGTATAAGACATGCGCTCAGATTCAAGATCGCATTTATAGTTGTATGCGTTACACTGGCCACCCTTACGTTTGGTCTTCTGATAAGTCGTTCCATCATCGAAACCTTCTTCAGAAAACAGACCAAGGATGACCTCGTAAAAGCATACAAATTCTGTAACCAGCTTTTCAATGAAGCGGCTGAAAACGGTTATTCTGTTAATGAGATCCAGGACAGGCTGCTTTTTTTGTACAATGACTCGGAAAATACGACCGATATGCTGGTATTTATCGTGGATAAGAACAGCTTTACCATCTATTATTCCGTTGCCCTCGATCAGCAGGCCGCAAATAATATAAGAAACATCATCCAGAGCTATGATTTCGAAGCAATAGAAAAAAGTAAAAACGGCTACATAATAGAATCAACGACGCAGGATGGCTTCGGCGTTTCGAGTAAGGATCAGGACGAATTCTTTGATCTTATCGGTGTTCTGGATAACGGAAATATAATCATCGTAAGGCGTCCGGTTGAAAGGATAGCCAGAACCTACAAATACGTTGTAAAGCTTTTCGGTATAGTTTTCTCTGGGCTGATCCTTATTGAGCTGGTGGTTGTAGTTCTTATTTCGGCTGTATTTTCGAAGCCGATCGTCAAGATGGCGCATCAGGCGAAGAGGATGTCGCAGCTTGATTTCGATACGAAGATCGAGGTTAAATCAAAGGATGAGATAGGTGTTCTCGGTAACAGTATGAATGAGCTTTCCGAGAAGCTTGAGAAGACTATTTCTGAGCTGAAGACTGCGAATGCAAAGCTTGAAAGCGATATAGAAAATCGTGACAGGATTGATGAGATGCGTAAGGAATTCATCTCGCATGCGTCACATGAACTGAAGACTCCGATCGCGCTTATCCAGGGCTATGCCGAGGGACTTAAGGACAATGTTTCCGATGATCCGGAGAGCATGGAATTCTACTGTGACGTTATCATCGATGAAGCGTCCAAGATGAATAAGCTGGTTATGAATATGCTGGATCTCAGTGAGCTGGAGTTTGGTGAGGATAATATTTCAATCCAGAGATTTGACATTACGTCGCTGATAAGTGAGGTGGTCAAGGCGTCCCAGATCATGATCGAGCAGTCTGAAGCTGAGGCGGTTATATTTGACGAGAAGGCGGCTGAAAATGTCTGGGCCGATGAGTTCATGATAGAAGAGGTGATCACGAATTATCTAACTAACGCACTTCACTATGTTAAGCCACAGGGAAAGATCAGGATATTCTACGAGCATCCATCGGATGAGAAGCTCCGCATAAATGTATTTAATGAAGGCGAACGCATCAAGGATGAGGATATAGATAAGCTCTTCATCAAGTTCTATAAATCGGATGCCGCAAGGACCAGAGAATACGGCGGATCGGGAATCGGCCTGTCTATAGTCGAGGTTATCATGAAGCGTCATAAGAATAATTACGGTGTTTACAATACGGAAGACGGAGTTGTATTTTACTTTGAGCTTGACAGGGTGTTGTAAAAATTAATAAAAGATTTGGTTTTTTTATGTGCAAAATTGTCATGCTGTATATTGACTTTTTTGCAAATGATAAGTATCATGTAGCTTAGTCAGTGAATGATTTTTTTATATAACAGGAGGGAATTATGAAGACTGATTTTTATGTTGAGTTCGCCGGTAAGCAGGTAAAGAGAGATGACCTTGTAAATACTGCTAAGAAGATCTGGACAGATGCAGGAAATAAGGCAGCTGATCTTAAGAGCCTTGATCTTTATCTTAAGCCAGAAGATAACGCTGTTTACTATGTATTTAACAATACAGAGAGCGGTTCTTTTGAGGCGTAATTAAAATTATGGGAAGGCAGTACGGGTTGACCGTGCTGCTTTTTGTTTTTAAAATCAATAAAGGGTTGTTAACCGGATCATCGTCATGCTTACGACGTACTCCGATAACAGGATTTCGAATCAAAAGTTGAAATGAAAATAGAGTTATAGTATTATGAAAAAGTCTTTTCGATTAATATGAGCAAAAAAAGACTAAGGAATAGTTTAGAGATGTCCTGACGTTAGGCGGCAGGATCCGGAGGTAGATATGATCGCGATAATTGATTATGATGCAGGAAATATAAAAAGTGTAGAGAAGGCTCTGCAGTATCTGGGCTGTGAGGCCGAGATCACGAGAGATAAGGATGTCATCATGAATGCTGACCATGTGATACTTCCGGGCGTAGGAGCTTTTGGAGATGCGATGAAAAAGATCAGGGACTATGATCTTGAAACAGTCATTAAGGACTATGTCGCAACCGGAAAGCCGTTCCTTGGAATCTGTCTCGGACTTCAGCTTCTTTTTAAGGAAAGTGAGGAAAGTCCGGGAGTGATCGGACTTGATCTTATTCCGGGAAAGATTAAGAGAATACCGGATGCAGAAGGGCTGAAGATCCCTCAGATAGGCTGGAACAGCCTTGAGATCATGCCGGATAAAAAGCTCTTTAAGGGAGTCAAGCAGGGCTCGTTCGTATATTTTGTACATTCGTATTATCTTGAATGTGACAATGAGGCTGACGTTGCGGCAACTACCTTCTATAGTACGAAGATACACGCATCCGTTGAACATGAAAACATATTTGCCTGCCAGTTCCACCCTGAGAAGAGTAGTGAGGCTGGGCTTACAATACTGAAGAATTTTATCTCTTTATAATAGAGTGCAAATAATGATATTATCTACGACACATATATACCTGTGATGGTGTGTTCTGCTACAATCGAACGGGAATATGTGTGTTGGGTGTGAGATGTAATAAAAGGAGTATAGATGCTTACGAAGAGAATTATCCCGTGCCTTGATGTTAAGGACGGAAGAGTTGTTAAAGGAATAAATTTTGTGGATCTTATCGATGCGGGTGACCCTGTTGAATGCGGCCTTGCCTATGATAAAGCTGGTGCGGATGAGCTTGTATTTCTTGATATCACGGCGTCGTCCGACAGAAGAAATATTGTGACTGACATGGTAAGGCGTGTGGCTGAAACTGTATTTATTCCGTTCACTGTTGGTGGCGGTATAAGAACGGTTGACGATTTCCGCGCGATACTCCGTGAAGGTGCTGACAAGATATCGGTCAATTCCGCTGCAATCGACGATCCTTATCTTATAGATAAGGCTGCCGAGAAGTTTGGAAGTCAGTGCGTTGTTGTCGCTATTGATGCGAGAAGGAGAAGAGTCGGTAAGGCTGCAGATCCGAGCCTTTCGTATTCGGAAAGCATCAAGATGAATGATGAGTGGAAGCCTTCTGACGGCTGGACTATCTACAAGAACGGTGGACGTCTTGATATGGGTATCGATGCCATCGAGTGGGCTAAGAAATGTGAGGCTCTCGGTGCAGGTGAAATACTCCTGACAAGCATGGACGCTGACGGTACCAAGGCCGGCTACGATAACGAACTCACCAGAATGGTTGCCGAAAATGTAAATATACCTGTTATCGCTTCGGGCGGCGCAGGTAGCAAGGAACACTTCTACGAAACTCTGACAGATGGTAAGGCTGACGCTGCACTTGCGGCTTCCCTGTTCCACTTCAAGGAGCTTGAGATCTCTGAAGTTAAGAAATACCTGAGAGATAAGGGAGTGCCGGTAAGACTGTAATTAGTTAGCCGTTGATTGAATAATAGTATTTACACGGATTGTTTTTTAGATACGGTATGATACGGTTTTGCGATAGTGTTAGATTTTCAATTGGAATTATTTGTTTATGATGACAGATAGGATAGTCGGATGATAGTAATAGAAGAAAAAAAGTTGACAGTTGATGAATATCTCGGCCTTCGCGCGAAGGTTGGCTGGAAACCGCTGACAAGGGCTCAGGCTAAAAAATCAATAGACAATGCTCTTTACATGGTTGCGGCATATGAGAACGGAATGCTTGTAGGTATGGGCAGGATAGTGGGCGACGGTGCTGTTATCTGCTATATTCAGGACCTTATCGTAACACCTGAATGCCATGGCCGGGGCATAGGAACACAGATGATAGAAAAGCTTCGTGACTTTGTGATCAGTTTGAAGGACACTCCGGAGCAGGAGATTATGTTCGGCCTTATGTGCGCAAAGGGACGTGAAACCTTCTACACAAAGAATGGCTTTATCGCACGTCCGACCGAAAAGCTCGGACCAGGAATGATACAATACTTATAGGGATATAAAACATAATAATTTGATGCTGCAGAAGCATCTGAAAAGATCAGGACATAAAATGGATATAAAACAGATCAAGAGAAAACTGAATAGCAGTGTTCCCTACATGACATTCTTTTTTATAATCGTTAATGTCCTGATTTTTGTAATTGAGGAGATAGTCGGTGACAGTGAAGCGGGAGATGTGGTTTTAAAGATGGGAGCCCTGTATATGCCGAAAATCAAAGAAGGCCAGTGGTACAGGTTCTTTATGGCCTGTTTTCTGCATTTTGGCTATGAACATCTTGCCGGAAATATGCTTGCGCTATTTGCGGTCGGTCCATATGTTGAAGGCTTCTTCGGACATTTAAAGTTTACTGTTATTTATCTTGCTGCAGGTATTTCCGGCAATGCTTTTGTATATCTGATGGAGCAGAAAAGCGGTGAGTTTAATGTTACGGCAGGAGCTTCCGGTGCGATATTCGGACTCTTCGGCGTACTTATAATATTTGCTTTCAATAGAGAAATGCGAGAAACTTTTCCGCTACCGAGAGTCATACTCGGCCTTATACTGATGTTTGTACCAAGCTTTACTGAGACAGGGATAAGTCTTAACGGACATATCGGCGGTTTCCTTGGCGGTACGATAGTTGGTTTTTTATTCTATATATATTTAGAAAAAAGAAATAATAAAAGAAGAAATTAGAGCAGTATAGAATAAGAAAAATTCTAAAATAATTGCAGCGTCTTTTTTGATTATTAGGAAATTCTGTGATTTATAAAGTCAATCTATAAAGTCAATTTGCTCCATAAATAAAACATATTAAGTCGAAATTAATCAGGATTTAGCTAAAATTGCATAGATATAATTATAATAATCGAGTAAAATAAATTGATTCGGTGTATTTATACGTAAATATGATAGACCGAGGAGATTATTATTAGTGTAGGAGAAATAGTTAAAAATGAGAAGGGGACTTACTGGGGCGATACTTCTGGTGGTATTGCTGTTTTTTGTGGACGCATTTTTATTGGCTAGGCAGGGTGTTGTAACAGCTGCGGAAGTGAAGGAAACGTATGATGTAGATGATGAGACTGATGTAGTTAAGAAGACAGATGAATCGGATGGTGAGACCGGGGCAGAAAAGCAACAATCTATTGAAGAAACCAAAGATCAGATCATTCGTGAGGTAACTCGGTATTTAGTGGATAATGTTGAAGATGACGGAAACTATAGTGATGGATACAGCTATAATACTACGGCCGAAGTATGTTTTGTTCTGAATTCATATACAGAGGAAGACACAAGGAAGTCTGTCGACTGGCTGAAACAGCAGGATTATATTAACAACATAGATAATTTATCCAGATTTATCATCGCCTCAAATGAAACGGCGTTAATAGACACGGTGCTCAGAACTCAAAATGTAGATGGAGGATTTGGACTTACCTCTGAATTTCAGAGTGATGTCCCGGATTCATTACTTGTTCTGGAGGCCGCAAACAGGGTCAATTCCCCGGAATATGCCGGTAATCTGAAGAGACTTACAGGGTATATAACAGATAAATCCTACGGTAACGGTTCATATCCTTATGTGGAGGGCGGAGCAGAAGATATCATCCTCTCTTCACGAATTCTATACAATTTTATTCTCTATTCTAAAAACTATTCTGACGACAATTCGTCGCTTGTCAGATCGATAAGCAAAACAATCAAGTATTTAAAAACTGAATATATTGTGGATTTTTCACAGGAAAGCATAGAGAAGAATCTCTATGCAGCAATTGCTCTTCAAGAGGCCGGTGAAAGAGTAGATTATGAAAATGCTGTCAAGGCTCTTTTTGATGTTCAGAAGGAGAATGGAAGCTTTTATGAAAATGCGCATTTTACTGCACTTGTCATATGGTTTCTTGGTAATTATACAGAGAAGGAACGATTTATAGCGGATGAATATGTAGAGCCGACCGGGCATAAACCGGGTTCTGATACAGATAAAGTGGATGAATCTAAAAGTGAGGAAGCTGACAGTAACACCGGAATATCAAATCAGCAGTATGAAGGACATGATGTAGAAGGATCAGGTCAGCAGCAAACCGGAAAAGAGGCTGAGATAATTAGTGACACAGAGGAAAAGACAGCTGACGATAAGGGTGAAAAACCCAAAACATCGGATGACTTCAACAGTGGTATGATAATAGTATTCGCTGTATCAGGACTTGCGATATTATTGCTGGTATTTCTGAAGAAAAAGAAAAGGTCAACCGGACGTAAAGTACTGTCTGTTGTTCTCATTATATCAGTTGTAATGACCTCCTTTTCAGGGGTAAGAGCGTCAGCGGATACAGATGAAGATAACCTCAGTATATCAAACCGAGCAGTAAAAGATATAGACAAACAGGCAGAAAACCGAGGACTGATCGATGTTGTTACACCGCTTGAAATATATAACTATGTCAGGAGAAATATAAACTCTGAGGCAGGGCTGAAAGGCAGTAGAAGTCTTGATGAGATACTAAGTGATAAGAAGTCTTCCGTCGCTGAAAATGTCATGCTGTTTGGTAAGCTGCTCAGTGATAGAGGATATAAGACACAATATGTGCTTGGCAGGGCTCTTCTTACAGGAGAACAGCTTAAGTGGATAACCGGCGCTGATACAGTTGCCGGAGCAGAAGAAGAGTATAAGAAACTTGGGATAGATATAGAGAAAAAAGAGCAGGGGGATGGTACTGCTCTGTTTGACGTGCCTCATATTTGGATCAGGACATTTGTTCCTGTTACGGATTATCGCTGCGCCGGAAATAACGGCGGAAGATATGAATGGCTGGAGCTTGATGCATATGTAAAAAACAATGATGTGGAGAGCGTAGGTGAACTGAGTCTTATTCCGCTCAGCCTTCCTTACGGAACCGAAGGGATGGAAGAGAACGAAAAGCCTGTAATCTATGATGAACTCCCTGAGGATTTATTTGTCGATCAAGAGACAACGACAGAGAAAGAAGTAACAGAGGACACGACAGAAAATATAGCAGAAGATACAACAGAGAAAGGTTCGACTGAGTCAACAACCACCGGGGAGCAAATAATCGAGGATCCAACCACCGAAAAACCAGAAGAACCAACCACAGAAGACCCGACAACAGAAGAACCGGCGAACCCGACAACAGAAGAACCTGATGAGGATGGTGCCTTCTTCAGGGTATTTGACTCTGCTGATGATTTCGTAACCGGCGACGGACAGCTTGATATAGACGGGAGACAGCTTGATTCAAACGCCTTTTTTGGAACAACTGTTCTTGACGAAAATCAGTTTAACGTCAGACTTGGCAGTGATGAGGCGGGTATAACACTTGATAAAGATGAGCACAAATATCTGACATGGGGTACCGAGTATTATTTTTCTGATTTTGATGTATATCAGGCTTTAGACACACAGCTCGATGGTCAGAATGATAAATATAAGGGTGAATACAGACTTGTATTCAAAACCCATTCCCAGCCTGAAACTATAAATCTATACAAAGATCATGCTTATGCAGTATCAAACGAAACTCGTTCGTGGGATGATGCCGAGAAGGCATGTGAGAGTATGGGAGGACATCTTGTTATCATTGATGATGCAGAAGAAAATGCATATATCAGGGACATCGCAAATGAATCAGGTAACGGCGGATATGTAGCGATAGGTTACACTGACCGGGATAACGAAGGCAGATGGAAATGGGTTGCACCAACGGATTCCACATTTGAAGGATGGCATAGTGGCGAGCCGAACGATGGATTAGGTTATAACGCACAGGATCATGCCTATATGTACTCTGACGGAACATGGGATGACGGATGGGAAGGTTTTCATTATTATGTATGTGAATGGGACAATATCGATGCGGTCGGTACTTATGACATGTCTAACGTTACATTGGTTATGGAAGTCAGTGACAAGGTTGGATTAAATATCGCCGAAGATCAGGATGTTATGATTACAGATCTGAAAAATGGCTATAAGCAGCTTATTTTCAATATCGATCTTAGCAGTGTGAATCGTTTTACTGTTCCTGTGGAGATAGATAAGAATAAGGTCTACGATACACTGATCAAAAATATAAATCTTTATTATTCTACAGGACTGGCAGATATAGATGAAAAGCTGGGAAATGTGAGCTTTGAAAATACAGATTATGCTGAATCAGGACTCTGGAGTGCAGTCGTTGATTCGGGAAAGGACGGCAGTGTCTGGAATTATCTGGATATCGATGCGCTTTACGAAATGTCGGGTTATACGGTCGTATGTGCTGCGGCTTCAGATAACGTAGGAGATGCAGCTTACTACAGAAACGGATATGGACGTAGGATAAGTACTGATGAGATGTATTCGGAGCAGGGGCTGCAGAACCTTGTCGGAAGATATCTGTATCTCAGTGTCTATGTTGAGCCCGGAGTGAAGAATACAGTTCCATTTATAAACCGTATCAAGGTGGGTGCAGATACAGAGAAGAGAACGGTAAAAAGAGATAAAAAGTATTCCGAGATAAGGATAAACGGCGATGATGTGGTAGATATCGATTCCAAATCCTCATATGAGTTCTATGTGATAACAAATGAGCAAAATGAGGATGATGTTGTATGGTGTGTAAATGGTAAAGCGGTAGAAAATATTTATACATCATTCAACTATATTTTCTCTGCCTCAGAGGAAGGAGAGTATACTTTAAAAGCATATTTCCGAGATGATCCGGAACACTATGCTGAGAAGACCGTAACAGTGGTAAGGGCTGAGAATCATGATCTGAAGAATGCCATAAATGAAAGACTCAAATATCCGTATTTCAATATGTATCTTGATAAAACTGCCTACTATTCAGGGGACGATATAAAGGTTATTACTGATATACCTGATGATGCAGATGTTGAAATGATGTTTGATGGGAAAGCTAATGAGGCTATATTGACTGAAGGAAGCTTTGTCATAGAAGATGTAACAACCGGAAACCATAGGATAAGTATCAGCATAAAGAATAAGAGCGGAAACAGATTTTCAAGGACTATAAATGTCAATGTGTATGATGTCGGACCTTCGGTAAAAACATGGTTTGACAAGGATAAATATTTCAGCGGTGATGACGTTACACTTTTTGTAGAAGATGGCTACAGATTTGTTGATGCGTTGATAGACGGAAGAGGTAATGAAAAAGATGAGGATAACAGTGGGGCTGATGGCGGTGACACGGCGACAGATGGTGGCATCGATGATGAGAACGACATCCTTCATATATCTGAGTTAGGAGATAGTGTAAGATTCAATAAACCTTCTTCAGGTAATCATGTTTTAAATGTCAGTCTTGTGAAAGTGAATGATGAAACGGAGAGCGGTGATCCGGAAAACACTGATTCGGGAGCAGATAATGAAGAGATAAAACTCCAGATATATCTGTTTATTAACAGCGGCCGTGTGACACCAACCTTGGACGATGTTGTTACTGTTTATGATAACGACAAAACTCCGCCGATTGCAGAAATCATCTCACCGGAAGCAGATACTGAACTTAGCGGTAAGGTACAGATCGTCTGTACGGTAAAGGATGAACTGAAGCTTAATAAATACACTGTAAAATGCTGTAAACTGGATGATGAAGGAGAAGTCGTAAGTGAGGATATCCTCTGTGAAGGAACAGAGTCCATCGTTGAAGAGACAGTAGGAGAGATAGATACATATGAACTTACCGAAGGTGACTATAAGGTCGTTCTTGAAGCATGGGATATGGCTGGAAACAGCACGTATTCTGAGATAACAATTACTGTAACCGAGGTAGAAGAACAGACAACTGAGGAAGAGGAAGAACCAACGACAGAGGATGTTGAAGACCCGACGATAGAGGACGTAGAAAACCCGACAACAGAAGAACCGAGTGACCCAACAACAGAAGAGCCGGAGGAACCAACAACAGAGGAACCATATAAACCTGAAAATCCGGACGACAAAACTGCTCCGACAGTAAATATCAATACACCGGCAGAGGGTGATATCCTGAAGGCTCCGACAGATATAACAGGCTCAGCTTATGATGAGAGTGAGCTTTCCTTCTGGCGCCTTGAATACAGAGCGGCTGATTCGCAGGATTACACACTCATAACAGAAGGTACCGAAAACATAAACAGTGGTGTTATAGGAAACCTTGACACAACTCTTCTTATGAATGGCAGGTATGAGATCAGACTTACAGCAATGGACAAGGGCGGTAATACTGCAACTGCTTCAAGACATGTATATGTTGAAGGAAATCTCAAGGTCGGAAATATGCATATTGGCTTTACCGACCTTACCGACAACATAGGTAAAGCCGGGGTAAGCGTCAACAGAATCTATGACAGCAGAAACAAGGTGAGTGGTGACTTTGGATATGGCTGGAGCATGGATACATCCGGTATGAAACTTATCGAGAACCATCCGATCACTGACGGCTATGATATGTCAATATCAGGCTCAGCCTTCAGGATGACCTACCGCCTGTATGAGACTGTAAGCCATGACGTTATTGTAACATACGGGGATGGCAGCAGTGACAGATTCTCACTTGTCATAAACGGCGGAACAAGAACGCTTACTCCTGTGGACGAGGTGAGCTTCTCATACAGATGCGTAACCGATCCAAAGCTCAGTCTGGAAATACTTGCAGATACAACTGCGTATTATGATTATGGGGAACTGCTCTTTGATGATGAAGATATTTATGATTCATATGATTTTAAGCTGACTGACGGTGACGGAACCATCTATTACCTGAGCAAAACTTCCGGAGTTTACAGGATTGAAGATAATTACGGACGTGTCGTAAATATCGATAAGAACGGATATCATGGTCAGAATGGTCAGGGAATAGGCTTTACGAGAGACAGTAAGGGCAGAATAACAGCCATTAAGAACAGTGACGGTAAAGCGGTAGTTTATACCTATGACAAAAAGGGTGATCTGACCGAGGTTAAGGACAGTGCCGGAAGAGTTGTAAGCTTCACTTATGACAGTGACCATAACCTGCTTTCAATCATAGATCCGGAGGGACATACTGTAGCAAGAAATGAATATGATGACGCAGGACGTCTCATCGCAACGATTGATGCAGACGGCAAGAGAACCGAATACAGCCATAATGTAGACGGTCGAGAAGAGCTGATCACGGACAGGCTCGGCAACAGCACGCTCTATATTTACGACGATAACGGAAATATAATCTCCAAAACCGATGCAAACGGCAATACAACTGAAACAACATACGATGAATACGGAAACATCCTCACTTATAAAGATGCGGAGGGCAATGTGACGGTATCTTCTTATGATGCAAGCGGTAATCTTACATCTGTTACTGATGCCGAAGGAAACAGTATTTCCGTAGAATATGACACAGCTAACAGACCGGTTAAGCTTGTTACTGTCGATGATGCGGTGATGAAGATTGCCTATGACAGCAAGGGAGAGATCACAGAAACAACAGACGTAGACGGAAGTGTTATCAGCTATGAGAGAGATGCCGACGGCAATGTAAAAAGTATCACAGATGAGATTGGTAAGGTTCTTTCATCTGAATATAACTCTCTTGGCAGAGTGATAGCAACGACTGATGCTGCCGGAAACAGAGTGGAGTATACCTATGACAGCGAAGGACATAAGCTTACCGAAAGCTACACAGTGCAGACAACAGACGGAGAGATAACTAAAACCATAAAGTACAACTACAACGATGCCGGTGAGCTTATCAGTACAGAGGATCCTGATGGACATATCAGTACAATTGAGCGTAACGTTCTCGGCCAGACAACTGCAATCATCGATTCTGAGGGTAGAAGAACGTCTTATGAATATGACAAGCTTGGCAATACAACAAAGATCTCTTATCCGGACGGAACAACCGAAAGCTTTATATACGATGCAGAGGGTAATCTGACGAGCGCAACCGGCAGAACCGGTAACACTGCGGAGTATACTTACGATAAGGTCGGAAACCTGAAGAAGATACATGACGCCAGAGGCAATGATACCCTCTATGATTATGACAGAAACTATAACCTCACAGCTGTTACTTACGCTACAGGTGCTAAGATCAGTTATAAGTATGACAGTCTGAACAGGAATACTGAAGTAACGGATAACGACGGAAATACAACATACTTCACATACGATTCAAGGTCACTCCTTACATCGGTTACAGATGCAAAAGGTAACGTAACACGTTATGAATACAATGCAAAGGGTGAGAGAGTAAAGGTGATCTACCCTGACGAAACCTCAGCATCCATCGAACTTGATGTAAGAGGACGTGTGACAGCAAAGATCGATACAGCAGGTAACAGGACAGAATACACCTATGACAGCTCTGACAGACTGATTGCAGTGACTCAGCCTGACGGTTCCGTTACGGAATATACTTACGACAAGACAGGAAACCTCCTGTCCTTTAAGGATGCCAACGGAAGAGTAACACGTTATGAATATGACGATCATCAGAGGGTAATAAGAACCACACTTCCGGACGGTTCTGAGAGTACAGTAGAATATGATATCCATGGCTACGTTACAAGTACGACAGATCCTGACGGCTCTGTAACAAGTTTTGATTATGACACTCTTGGCAGGTCGGTTTCCATAATAAAGACCGGTGTGAGAAACGGAGCAGAAGTAAGTACAACCACCGAATGCACATATGATGAGTACGGAAGAGTGACGGAGGTTATAGAAAGAAGTAGCGGTTCTCATGCAACAACCTCAAGCGTTTCATACATATACGATGACTACGGATATGTGATTTCCAAAACCTACGATAACGGTCAAACGGTTTCTTATGGTTATGATATATATGGCCGTTGTAATGAAGTAAGTGTATCAAGTGCCGGAACAACACTCACAACAGGCTATGAATATGACTCCATGGACAGACTGACAAGAGTCATCAGTCATGACGGCAAGGCAACTGTCTATACTTACGATGAAAACGGTAACAGAAGTACTGCAACATATGCGAATGGAGTAACACTTACCTATACCTATGATGAGTGTAACAGACTTAAGGTTGAGAAGGTAACGGATAAGAATCAGAACCTTATAGCTCAGTATGAGTACACAACTACAGGTGGAGAGAGGACAGCCGTCAGTGAATCTTATCCTGACGGAACAACGATTGAAACAGAGTATTCATACGATAGCTGTGGACGACTTGTATCAGAGAATATCACCGAGAAAAAGTCTGGCGATGAAACAGTTACTGATATACAATACACATATGACTGTGTCGGCAGCAGGACTTCCAAGACTGTTAACGGTATTACAACTGAATATGATTATAACGAGCTTAACCAGCTTGTAAGCGAGAGGACAGTCAACTCTGACGGTTCGGTATCAGAGACGGTTTATACTTATGATGGTAACGGTAACCTTGTAAGAACCGAGACCGGAGAGAAGAACTGCGACTATACCTATGACCTTTACAATCGTATGACAGGCTTTACTGACGGAACAGCGAGATACAGCTATACGTATGATGCTGAAGGTGTGAGGAGAAGCAAAACCTTACAGAATGATTCTTACTCAAAAACTGTCATGTATGTTTCCGATACTCTTACAGAGTATGCTCAGACACTTGTAGAAACAGATAATACTGGAAGGGTTAACACAAGCTATACTGTCGGATTTGAACTGATCAACAGCACAAGATTTAATCAGTCGACAGATGCTGATCTGTACTACATCCTTGATGGTCATAATGATGTCAGAATACTTCTTGATGATTCTGGGTCAGCAATATCTTCATACAGATATAGCGCGTATGGTGAGATGCTTGACTTTACCGGTGTTGTTACAGATGGCTATTATTACACCGGTGAATACATGGATTCCGAGACTGGCCTTTATTATCTCAGAGCGAGATATATGGATCCGGCAACGGCAACTTTCACATCCATGGACAGCTACGCCGGAAATATCTATGAGCCTGCTTCTCTGCACAGATATCTCTATGCAAACGCAAACCCTGTGAAGTACTGCGACCCGAGCGGACATTATTCGGTTGCTGAGGCGGCTGGAACATCAGCAATTCAAGGAGAATGTGAATCTGTTGAGGCTGTTCATAATGCTACAATAATGAGGATAGGCCTTGGACTGTTAAGGCTGATAAGGGCTAAGGCTGTTGTAGAATTTGGTAGTATATGTAACGAAGAACTGGTAAAACACTGTATTTCGATAGCGATAGAAGGTCGGATTGATAGGACTTTTATTGATTTACTGTCTTTATTATGTGAAGCAGATGAGTTACCGGAGTATATTACTGATGCCAGAGCAAGAGTTGAGGCTATGGCAAAAGAATATGATAAAGATAAAGAATATAAAGGTCACAGTGTGTATATATTGCGTGATCCTGAGAATAGTGACAGAGTATCCTACGTTGGGATTACTAATGACCCACATAAAAGGGTTGATCAACATCGAAAATTTGATCCAAAGAAACTTAAAAGAAAAACAAGGATGGTGGAGAAAAAAACGAATGGAGTAGATTGGGAGATGTATATAGTTGCTACTGGTTTAAGCAAATCAGAGGCTAGGGTCTACGAAAACACACTGATATGTTTATATGAGTTAGAAGCATTAGGAAATGTACGACATGAAATAGGAAAAGGAAGACTCGCAAATAATGAAGAAATACAGAAAGAAACAGCTAGAGTTGCCAGTCTTCTGAAAATCGAAGATGTGAAGATGTTGATAGATTATATGTTAGGAGATTATTAATATGTTTGAAAAAACAAAGGAGGTACAGGTTTTATGAGAAGTGTTGCAAGGTATTATTACACGGATGAATACTACGATATTATTGGGGATTATGAAATACTATTAGGATATAATGTCCCGAAGGATGAAGCTTTCCGTATCATACATGATCACTATTATAAAGAGTATGCCGAAGGTATGGATGAATATAGGTATTGGGTTGTAATGGCCGAGTTTCAAGCTTTGAGCGGAATTCTGATGGATAGTGTTAAAGATAATGCATTAAGATTTATTGACTCGGTTGATGATTATCT
>JAEEGF010236087.1_pt1 | contig 33137 bp, 31 predicted proteins | sample 9134171 | NCBI WGS metagenome assembly JAEEGF01 (sample SAMN16246542, study PRJNA631951) | gut metagenome | biome: gut microbiome; feature: rumen; material: AP-attached | host: Bos | place: Iran: Karaj | collected 2018-10
CAGCCGAATAGCCTCTGATACCACTGTCCAACAACGGCAGGAAACCTATCTCCTGAATCGTTTCCATCAGTTGGGCACTATTGTAAATCTCACGATGTTTCATATACTTGTCTGTTTTTTTACTCATTTCTCTATCAGCCAGTACTCCATGTGCTTCATCGTGCGCTTGCTCTTGAAGTTGAACTGGACATCGTTGAGGGCGTTTCCTATTTTCCGGAAAGAAGTCTCGGGGTCGAAATTGGCATAGCGCTGAGCTAACAGAGTGCTGATGTCACCCAGACTCCACCACTGGCCTTGTTCAGTCTCCTTCGGGCGCCGGAAAGTCTCACCAATCATCTCCACCAGGTCGTTCAGCTTCTGGAAAGGTTCGTTCTCCTCGATAAGCGTCCGGATCTCATCATCGTTCAGCCAGAATCGCTCATGGTTATTGAACAGATGCAGAGCCTGGGCGAAGAGCTGTTCATGGTCAAGGTTATCCTCGAAATTGATATTCCCATTGACGCCCACACAGACAAAACGTCGCGAGCCTGTTGGATCCACCAATGGCTTCGGCTGGTTAGTAGTGCCGATAAACGAGGTATAACGACGATACTGCTTGATGGTCTTGCCGTATGGCGGACGGAACTTCACATCGCTCGACGACAGCAGGTATTTCAGCACGATCTGCTGCGAATTAGAGGTCTTGTCGAACTCATCGATATTGATCAGCGCAAAACTCGTCAGCGCGATATTCAGGTCAAACTCGTTCTTGAAGTTCAACTTGTCGTTATAGTAATCGCGCAATTCTGGAGGCAGGATAATCTTGCAGAAGCGCGTCTTTCCACAACCCTGACGACCTATCAGCAGCGGTGTCAACGCATTGCCAGTTAACTGTTTATCGCTCTCACGCCACTGAGCCACCATGCCTGTCATCCAGAACTTCAGATACTTCTCCCAATGCGGCTGATCCGTAGGCACGCGGGCTGCCAGATCTGCGATGTAATCATGCCCATCCCACATAGGCAAATTGTCGAGCCAAGTGTTCACGGGGTCGTATTGCTCTATGCGCGTCGAGTCGATGAAGCGGTTCACGTCGCGGTCCCACGATTTCAGTCCTAACTCTGTGGCTCTCAGCGTCATATCGTTACGTACCTCTTCCGTCAGAGGCTCGAAACGCTGGTCGTCGCTGAACTTCTCACGATACTCGGCCACGCCCGTCAGCAGATTCTTGCGCATCTCATAGTTCGAGTTGAGGAATATCTCCGTCTTCATCGCCTGAATCGTATCCTCTGGCACACTTTTCAGCGGGCGGATCTTGTGTTTCTTGCGATATTCCTCCTGCTCAGCCACGCTATAGACCGTCTGGAAGATCTTCTCTACCAGCAACTTATCACGATTCAGCACAGGATGCAGCATCGTCAGTCCCTGGGCATGCGCCTTGGGAATGCCTTGGTCGAGACACATCGAGGCTATCTGCATCAGCAGCGTCGCCTCCCTATCCTCATCGGGCAGTTCGAAATAGTGGCCCATCACCGTCTCCACGATAAACGTCCAGTTCAGATGATACGTCCGGGTGACGGTACGCCCAGGCATCAGATGGTCTTCCTCACGACTGATTGCTACAGGCTGAGGTAACTCGTGCTGCTCCGTATCCGCATAGAACGGCCGGGCCTCAGCATTGAAAACCGCCTCTGGGTCGGCACTCATATACACCGTTCTGTCGAGACGAGGCTCCAAGAACTCGATGTCGAAACCAAACTGACTCTGATAAGCCCTTCGTGCCGTATTATATAGATTAAGGTGGAACTGACGGATGTCAGCCTCGTTCTTCGGCAGTTTTTCCACATCGTCTTTCCCACTTGCACCTTCTTGGTGATACAATTCTCCGCGGCACACGATTTTCACACTCCTACCCGATCCTCCCAGGAAGCAGAGCATCGTCTCAGGCAGTTTCTTGGCCAACTCTCTGATTTCCACCGCCTTCTCATAGGTTTGCAGATCGTTCACCTCCAATACCACCAGACCATTATAGACCATCATTTTCCAATCGTTATTCCGCTTCACATAGTCAGCCGCGAAGCAGACACGAGGCAACTTGATGCCACCTTCCCAGTTGGTTGAGACCTGACCGTCGGGCAGCCGATGCGGATTCATCAGATGATACAGTTCGCGCGTATGCTTGACAGTCTTCTCTATCAGGCCTGTTTTGATGGCATTCGCCATCGCAGCCAGTTCCACACGATTAATAACTTCTTTTTTACCGTCTTTTTTGAGTAATGTTACATTCATGATTTGTTTGTTGTAGATTTGGCCTTCAAAGGTACAAAATTTACGGCAGAAAACTAAAAAATTTCGAAAAAGTTTTTGGTTTTTACCTACATAACTACATAGAATCGCCGCAAAAGCCTTTAAACAAAGGGATTTTGGCAATATTTGACCTACATAATAACTACATATAACTACATAAAACTACATGCTAACTACATGTTAACTACATAGCATATTCACTAAGTCCAGCCCTCTATGCAGCAAAATCGCAAAAGCCACTCGGCAGATTTTAGGACTAAGGATACAGGAAAATTCTCTAGAGAATTTGATGCTTACATCCCTATCCAGCAACATCGATAACGTATCCCAGCAATAAATTCTCTAGAGAATTTCGCAACTATCATTACCTTCAAAACTTGCAAATCCGTATCTTTCATCGTGCTAGGCCCCTATGTAACCCTTAAGAAATACGCATTTCGGCAGGATTTTCGCCGAATTTATGTAGTTAGCATGTAGTTATATGTAGTTATTATGTAGGTCGAAATTGAGCATATTATTCTTATAATCAGGCAAATACACCGAAATTATGTAGTTATGTAGTTAGGATATGCAATTTTCAAAAAAGATTTTAGAGACAAAAACGGCTCAAAATAATTGATTTTCTAAAAGATTTTAATAATTCTCTCAAAAATTTGGCATTTTGCCCATAAAATCGTATCTTTGACCTGACGGTCGAAGATACTTTCGTTCGACAATAAAAATAAAATGATTTTTATTTTGTATTGTCCTCACTTATTCGTATCTTTGTCCAAAAATTAACTATCGTATGAGATACAGAGTCAAAAAAGAGACCAAGCCAAGGTTACAAACCTTTGGAAAGTACAAGGCAGTAGCCGTACACTATCAGACTATCGAGAGCAATCAACTCTTGAAAGAGACGGCCCAGCGCACTGGATTCAGCGAGGGCACCATCCAGGGTGTATTGATGAGTGTCGCAGAAGTCGTCAATAGTCATCTGCGCGAAGGCGACCGAGTACGCCTTCCTGAATGGGGCATGATGAAATTGGAGATTGAGAGTGAAAAGGTAGATGATCCCAAGGCCTTCCGCGCCAAGAAGCACATCCGCGGTGTCCGTCTCCATTTCCTCCCTGAAAGCAACGAAGGCACCCAAGCCCTCTACAAAGGCATCACCTTCGAAAAAGACAAAACCTTCAAGGAGGAATAGCATTAATACGCATTGCGAAAAATTTCGTTGCGAAAAATTTCGCATAACCTTTGGTAGTTTGAATCATTTTTTGCATTTGCTGCAGAAAAAACAAAGATAATAGAAGATGGAGGAATGGCCGATCGCCTTACTAATTATCCTAATAAATCTTTATTTATTTGGTTCTTTACTCCCTTTGTTCTATCTTTGCATTGAGATTAAAAAACTCCCACGGCAGTCGCGGGAGTAGAACTTCGGCTTAAAAGCCTTGTTGTGAAAAGTCTTTCACTTGTATCTGGGTGCAAAATTAGGAAATAGTAACGAAAAAACCAAATATTCTGCTAAGAAAATGAAAGAAAAAGTCGTAGGCATCGATTTAGGTACAGGTTCGCTGGGAATACTTCTTACTAAGATAGAGGAATATGATGAATAGGATTTTCAAATTGTAAGTTTACAGCAAATTATAAGTTTAACTCAAATTTTAATTAAGATGAAGAAAGTAATAATCAGTTTAGTGCTGGCAATGATGTCAGTGGCCGGATACGCTCAGGACGTAATCGGCAAGTGGGTAACAGAAGGTGGTGACTCTCAGGTAGAGATTTACCAGAGTGGTGATAAGCTGAACGGTAAGATCGTATGGCTGAAGAAAGGTGACGGGCAGCTTGACGTCCACAATCCAGACAAGAATCTACAGAGCCGCAAACTTGTCGGTGTCAACATCCTGACAGGTCTGACCAAGAAAGGCAAGAAGTGGGAAGGTGGAAAGATCTACAATCCCAAAAACGGCAAGACCTACAAGTGTTCCATCTGGCTTGACGGAAACAACTTGAAGGTCCGCGGCTATATAGCTATGTTCTATGAGACCCAAACCTGGACAAAAAAGTAGTAGAATTAGTGCAAGTTACAGCACGTGTTTTAACAAAATTAACATTAGCGCAACAGATTAAGGAAAATCGAGATGATGCCTGTATTGATCATGTCTGCAAACATGGCACCGATGATGGGAACTATGAGGAAGGGCTTGACCGTATAGCGGTATTTATAGCACACAGCACTCATGTTGGCCATCGCGTTGGGAGTTGCACCAAGGCCGAAGCCACATATTCCTGCACACAAAACGGCAGCATCGTAATCGCGACCTAACAGGGGGAAAGCCACAGTGTATGCAAATAAGGCCATCAGCACAACCTGAGATATCAGGATAACAATCAATGGAAGTGCCAGACTTTGAAGTTCCCAAAGCTTCAGGGATATCATGGCCATGCCGAGGAACAAAGAAAGACAGATATTTCCGACACTGATAATCCGCTCCATATCAAGCAGTTTCTCGGCTTTCTCCCATTTGCCTTCGTCTTTATAACTGATAAAACCGATGGTGTTACGAACGATGGCAGCTAAGATCAGGGCACCAAAATAGGTTGGGAACGTGACATCGGTCTTTGTGAACAGCCAACTCAACAAGGTGCCACCACCCATCACCAGCAGAATGCCATAACAAGCCTTCGCATACTGCTGGAATTCCTGCTCGTTCGTGCTGACACGCTTGGCACGACCTGTTGGCGAAGCCTCGTCACTCTCAATACCAGCCATTGCAGGATCAATCTCGTCATCTTGCGGCTGTGTCTGCTCATGAGTAAGCTTCGTGCGAATAATCCTCTCTGCCAAGGGGCCACCAATCATAGAACCAGCTATCAGACCAAAGGTTGCAGCCGCCATACCTACTGTTCCTGCACCGTGCAGTCCCATCCCTTCAAGCACTTTCGCAAATCCACCTGCTGTACCATGTCCACCCGTCATGGATATACTGCCTGAAGCCATTCCGATCAAAGGATCAACACCCATCAGGCGAGTTATGCCCATCGGCATTAAGTTCTGCATAGCAATAATGACTACTAAAAGAATAAGCATGATGACCAACAGCTTGCCACCTTTCTTTAATACCTTCAGATCGCTTTGGAAACCTACGCTAGTAAAGAATGCCAGCATAAACACATCCTTCAATGTACCGTCGAACGATACCTCAATATCGAACCAACCATATAGAATCAGGGTAATCAATGAAAAGATGATACCACCGCTTACTGGCGACGGCACACAGAATTTCTGGAGGAAATCAACCTTGCGCGTCAAAGCCATACCGACGATGAGGGCTAAGGCACCAACACCGGCAGTCTGTACCATGTCTAGTTCAATATTTGTCATACTTCTCCTTCTTGTTATCGATTCTGTTTACGCAAATATACGAAGAAAATCTGGGATAGGGAATCGTAATCATATAAAATAATGTTAACGAGTAACACGTTGCTTCTCTATCAGTCAGAATACTACCAAGCAGATGTCATTGAATTTAGGTCTTGGTGCGACTGTACCTTTCTATAATCGTCTGCGCGAAAGTGGTTACAACAAGACCTACATGCTGATGAAAGACCACGTGACGCCTTTTGTGCGGCTGACGATGAAGTACAGCATCCGCTGACGCCCGGATCATGATTTACTAATACAGGAGTTGGGTACACCCTTCAAGGACATCGCGCCAGGTGGCCTCAAAATCCCCTGTGTACCAAGGGTCGGCCACATCGCCAGGTCTGGAAGTAAAGTCCATCAGCTTATGGATCTTCCCCTCAGGGTCGCCTCCACAGATGCGCTCCATATTGCGGATATTCCAGTCGTCCATGCCTATTAGCAAGTCGAAGCGCCCATAGTCGCTTCGCGTCATCTGACGGGCTGTCTTCCCTTTACACGAAATGCCGTGTTCCGCCAGCTTACGCTTGGCTGGCGGATACACTTCATTTCCGATTTCCTCTGTCGAAGTGGCTGCAGACTCTATATAGAATTGGTCTTGAAGACCAGCCTGCTCTGCCAGATGCTTCATGACGAACTCTGCCATCGGACTGCGGCAGATGTTGCCGTGACAGACGAACAATATCTTCTTCACTGCAAGCGGATTAGAATTTATAGTCGATACCCACGCCAATAACATGGTTGGTGCGGCTATAGGTTTCCTGGCCGAAAACAGCCTGTTTATTGTAATCGCTATAGAGCGTGCAGAAATAGCTGGCATTGAGGCGAACCTTCTCATTGATGTTCCAAGCACCACCAAGTCCGAGGCTATAGCTGTCGCAAGCAAACGAAGTGTCTTGTTGGTAGCCGTCGCTCAGACCATAGTCCGTGCGCTGTCCACCACAACTGATAGTGAACTTCTCATTGATATCATATTCGATACCAGCGAGGATTTCATGGGTACCATGTGTCAATTCCTCTTGACGGTTGTTAGCCATCTTGGCATTCTTGTCGTCGAAGAAGTGATATTCAAGGGCAGCACGGAGTTTCGGAGTGAACTCATAGCCGGCAGCAACAGCTAACAGAGCAGGCATGTCGTAGCGAGTGCAGACACCATCCTGAAAAGCAGCAGTGGCGCCAGCCAACTGAGGTGCTAATGCTTCTTTAATCTTGATCAGTGTTGCTTCGCCATAGACGGGTACGGCAGCCACTTTAGCCACCAGGCCGTTGCCAAGACCAGCATCGAGGACGTTGGTGCTGTTCTCAGGGTTAAGTTTGGTGCGGAACTCATAGCGGGCCGACAGTGTCAGTGGTCCCTTGTGGTAGTTAATGCTGACCAGCGGTGTGAAGCCCCAGCCTTTCTGATCGACGTCGAGTAACAGTTTAGCCAGTTGTCCATACTCATTTTGGGCATCAGCGATAACATGGCCTCGATAGTAACCGTCATAATAGTTGGCACGGATACCAACAGCAGCAGAGAGACAATCCAGAATTTTGTAGGTGAAGTTCAACTGTCCGCCATAAATATACTGTTTGCCTTTCATCTCAGAGTTGAGGGCATAATTGCTCGGAATATTGATGCCAGGCAGTTGGTTCAGTTGGGGAATGATAGAACTCATCATGGATTGCACCATGACGTTATACTGCGGAACACCCTGATCGTATTTGACAAAGCCGCCACTACCCACGATGCCAATCATGGCCGAGAGTGCAATGCGGTCTTTCTTATAGGCAGCAAAGAGGGCTGGTACGATGGGCGCCGAGGCGACACCCTCATAAGTGGTGTTACCCAACTTGATATCACGTTTCTGCCAAGGTTTCTGGAAGTTGAGTGAGAGCTGGAAGCCCTCGTGTCCCCATGCCAGACCAGCGGGATTGCTGTAAGCAGCGTCAATCTCCGTGGTGGCACCACGGGCGAACATACGGTCGAAAGCTATGTGATAATTCGTGTTGGTCATCAGGCCGCCTGCTTGAACGGCTGAAAATGATAAGGCACAGAGGGCCGAAAACAATAATTTTCTCATCATGTTGTCTGTTCTAATGGTTTTCGGCTGCAAAGGTAGCCAAAAAAAAGCAAAGAACCGACAAAATGACGAGAAAATTACGTAAATAGAACAAAATCGTTTACGCTGTACGCTCCTTGAAGCGTTCAAGCAGCCATTGTTTCTGCTCAGCGATGGTCATGTGAGAGTTATCGAGTTCGATGGCATCATCAGCCTTGCGCAAGGGCGACACTTCACGATGAGAGTCGATATAGTCTCGTTCCTGCACATTCTTCAGGATGTCATCGAAGTCGGCAGGCATCCCCTTGGCCTTGAGCTCGTCGAAACGACGCTGCGCGCGGACTTCTGCAGAGGCTGTCACGAAAATCTTCAGTTCGGCATCAGGGAACACGGTAGTACCGATATCGCGTCCGTCCATCACGACGCCCTTATCCTTACCCATCTGCTGCTGTTGGGCCACCATCGCAGTACGGACGAAAGGAACAGCGGCAATAGGACTCACGTGACTGGACACCTCAAGCGAGCGGATCTCATCCTCCACGCGCTCATTATTTAAATAGGTGTCAGGACGGCCCGTCTCTGGGTTGAACTTAAAAGAGATACGGATATTGGGCATCTCAGCCTCGAGTTCTGCGGTCTTCACGCCGCCATCGGCGTTGAAGAGAGAGTGACGGAGGGCGTAGAGCGTGACAGAACGGTACATGGCTCCCGTATCAACATAGACATAGCCCACCTCACGGGCCAGGTCCTTGGCCATCGTGCTCTTTCCGCAAGAGCTATGACCATCGATTGCAATGGTTATTTTCTTCATAATGCGTATGATATATTAATCAAAATGGATGATGCACTGACATGATATTTGCCATAGGCCACATGGAGTTTGAACCGCTCCAGTTGCAGACCTGCACCAACGGAGAAACCTGCAGCGTGGGCAGAAGAGCCTTCAGAGTCGCTGATCTTCATCTCGCTGGCGCGTCGGAAGTTATAGCCGACAGCCACATAGAAAGACTCGCCCAACAACACATCTGCTCCAATGGCCAGATGTCGGCCAAAGCCCTGACTCCAGTCGTTAAGGCGGCTTAGGGTTGCAGAGAAACGCAAAGGCGACTGACCCAAACGTTTCGTAGCTCCCACCTGCAGATCGAGGGGAATGCGCTCGAACTCATCATCATAAGCCTTCACCTGTCCGCCGAGATTCCTGGCTACAGCAGAGAGACTCAGGTCGTAATCCTCATTAAAGTAGTTCAGGCCGAGGTCAACACCCACAGCCAGCGAGTTATAGCCTGCTATATGAGAAGAGATAAACTTAGCAGTGATGCCACCACTGAGTTGATTGGTAAGAGCATAGGCAAAGGTACCGCCCACGCAGATGTCACGGGCAGAGAATGTGCCCGTCTGCTGGCCTTCTGGGGTTGTCTCCTTCATCGAGCCATAGTCCATATACAGGGCAGTGACACCCCATGTTCCCCTGTCGCCAGCCCCCATCATATAGGCTGCGCTGGCGGTCTTGGCTCCCTCCATATAGGTCATGAAATTCAGATTGATGCTGCGGTCGCTCACATCATTGATGAGGGCCGGATTATGGAAGATGAGTGAGGCATCGTCGGAAATCAGTGAGATATTCTCTCCGCCTAAGGCTGCCACATGGGCACTGACGGGCAAACGGAGGAAGTTGTAGGCAGTAGTACTCTCTTGCGCATCGGCATGATGCACAAAGAGCGAGATAACGGCCACAAAAACAACTTTTCTCATAAATATCCTAAATTCGGCACAAAGTTACTCAAAATCATACGATATTTCGTGTAAACTCCGAAAAAAATCGTATCTTTGCACTCAGTTTAAGAAAATAACGGAATTCAGCCGTATTTATTATGGAGATCAAGAAAAGTCGCGAGTCGGACTTGGAAAATCGGCGTGTTCAGGGTTTCCTGCTTGGACTGATAGTCGTGCTGGCCCTCTTGTTCGTCGCCCTGGAATGGAACAGCCAGGACAGCGGATGGGCATTCTTCGACACCGATGAAGATCTGGAGGCGGAGATGGAACTATCGCCACTGAAACGCGACAAGGACGAGATTCCGATGATGCTCCCTCAGGAGAAGCTGGTGGAGCAGCCAAAGTCAGACGAGGTGCGGTTGGTAGAGGAAGATGTCGAACTACAGTTGGAACCGCCAGAGCCAGCTGAACAGCAGGAAATCAAAGAGAATCCAGAAAATAAAGAACAGCCAGAGGTGGTCGATATGTACGACGAGCCTGTTGATTTCCGCGTTGTCGAGGACCTTCCGCAATTTCCAGGCGGAGCTGCTGAGTTCATGAAATGGCTGACCAAAAACCTGAAATATCCACCCTCTGCCCAACAACGGAAAGTGAGAGGCAAGGTGGTGGCTCAGTTTATCGTCAATACCGATGGCAGCGTGAGCGACCTCGAACTGGTACAGAAACTGGAAGCCTCGTGCGACCGGGAGGTGCTTAGGGTGCTCCAGATGATGCCTAAATGGCAGGCCGGGATCATGAATGCCAAGCCCTGCCGCACCAAGGTATGTATTCCTATCGTATTTAATTTGTAACACTATGTATAAGTCAGAAGAATTACTCAAGAAAGTCAATGAGGCACTCGATGGTCTTACCTACGACCGTAAGCCTTTCTCACTGTATGAACCCATCCAGTATGTGCTGGCTATCGGTGGCAAGCGTGTCCGTCCGGTATTGATGATGCTGGCCTACAACCTCTACAAGGAAGACCCGGAGCGGATCATCAAGCAGGCTATCGGATTAGAGACCTATCATAACTTCACACTGCTCCACGACGACCTGATGGACAATGCCGACATGCGTCGCGGACATGAGACTGTGCATAAGCGCTGGAACCCCAACCAGGCTATCCTCTCTGGCGACACCATGCTGTTGCAGGCTTTCGAACGTGTTGAGGACTGTGATGTGGCATATGTGAAAGACGTGTTTGCCACCTTCCTGACAACTACTTACGAAATCGGCGAGGGGCAGCAGCTCGATGTGGAGTTTGAGACTCGCAACGATGTGACTGAAGACGAATATATCGAAATGATCCGTCTGAAAACCAGCGTGTTACTCGCGTGTGCCGTCAAGATTGGTGCTATTCTGGCTGGAGCATCAAAGGAGGATCAGGAGAATCTTTATAAGTTTGGTGAACAGATAGGCTTAGCCTTCCAGTTGCAAGACGACCTGCTCGACGTGTATGGCGACCCGAAGGTGTTTGGCAAGAACATCGGTGGTGACATCACCTCCAACAAGAAGACTTATATGCTGATCAACGCAGTGAACCTTGCTAACGAGGCGCAGCGCAAGGAGCTGATGGGCTGGATAGAGGCCAAGGACTTTGATCGCAACGAGAAAGTGAAAGCCGTAACCCGCCTCTACGATGAAATTGGCATCCGTAAGCTCTGTGAACAGAAGATGGAGGAGTGTTATACCCTGGCCTTGGAGTATCTTGCCAAAGTGAATGTTCCTGAGGAGCGTAAGACAGAGTTGAAGGCCTACGCTGCCGATATGATGAAGCGCCAGAGCTGATGTTCGTCGATACCCATTGCCACCTAGACGGTGAGGAGTTCAAGGATGATCTTGAAGCCGTTATTGCCCGTGCCCGTGAGGCAGGAGCAGCAGCGATTGGCATCCCTGGCATCGACCTGAAGTCGTGTGAGACTGTGTTGGCCCTTTGTCGGCAAAATCCTGGTTTCTGCTATCCGATGCTTGGTCTGCATCCAGAAGAGGTCCGTGCCGACTGGCGCGAGATACTCGCTCAGATCCGGCAGTATATCACACCCGAGGTGATTGCCATCGGAGAGGTTGGACTCGACTTCTACTGGAGTCGCGAGTTCGAGCAAGAGCAGTTGCTGGCTTTCGAAGAGCAGGTAAGATGGTCGGTGGAGACTGGTCTGCCACTGATGATTCACTGTCGCAAGGCTCAGAACGAGTTGGTTGCCATCTTAAAGCGCTACCAGAAAGACTTGCCAGGAGGTGTGTTTCACTGTTTTACAGGCAATGAGTTAGAGGCAAAAGAACTATTACAGTTCGACAATTTCGTGCTTGGCATCGGTGGTGTTCTCACGTTTAAGAAGAGCCATCTGCCAGAGGTCTTACCAGCCGCAGTGCCTCTCGAACGAATCGTTTTGGAGACGGATGCGCCCTATATGGCCCCCGTGCCCAAGCGTGGTCAACGGAACGAACCGGCTTTTGTAGCGATGGTGTTACACCGTCTGGCTGAGGCTTACGGCGTGAGCGAGGAAGAAGTGGCAGCGAAGACCAATACGAACTGCCAAAAAATATTAAATATATCTGTGTAATCAGTGGTTTCTGAGGTAAAAACACTACCTTTGCATCCGCTTACACAAGGAGAGGTGCTCGAGTGGCTGAAGAGGCACGCCTGGAAAGCGTGTAACCGTCAAAAGCGGTTCGGGGGTTCGAATCCCCCTCTCTCCGCTTCGAATCCAAAGGATTCAAAGCTTCAAGACAAAAGGCTGGAAGATGCCCAACGCAGCTTCAAGACAAAAGGCTGGAAGATGCCCAACGCAGCTTCAAGGCAAAAGGCCGGAAGATTTCTAAAAACGACAGGATTATGAAAAGAATGATTATTCTGTTTGCCCTGCTAGGTTTGCTTATGATTCCGCAAACCGTCAATGCCCAAAAAACAGTTTCAGAAGATGCTATAACAGTTGCTGACTCTACTGCTAGCGCCGATTCTACCGTCGTCGTTGACAGTCTGGCTGCAGAAACACTTCTGACAGACGAGACAGAGGGAGACGAGACAGAAGGAAGTTTCCACAAACAGTTGAAAACCAAGTTCATCGATGGAAATGTAGGTTTCATGTCACTAGTGGCTCTGGCCCTCGTACTGGGACTAGCGTTCTGTATCGAGCGTATCATCTACTTGACGCTCTCGGAGATTAAAGCCCGAAAGTTGATGGAAGATATCGAGAAACACCTGAAGGCCGATGATGTAGAAGGAGCAAAGACCCTTTGCAGAAACACCCGAGGTCCGGTAGCTAGCGTGTGCTATCAGGGGCTGATGCATATCCATCAGTCGATGGATGCCATTGAGCGCAGCATCACGAACTACGGTGGTCTGCAGGCAGCCAATCTCGAAAAAGGCTGTTCGTGGATCAAACTGTTCATCGCGATGGCACCGTCTCTGGGATTCCTGGGAACGGTGATTGGTATGGTGATGGCTTTCGACCAGATTCAGCAGGCTGGTGATATCGGTCCTACTATCGTGGCTCAGGGTATGAAAGTAGCATTGATCACAACCATTTTTGGTATCGTAGTGGCACTGATCCTGCAACTTTTCTACAGTTATATCCTCTCAAAGATTGAACGGTTGACAGCCCAGATGGAAGAGTCGGCCATCACGCTGTTGGATATGATCACAGAGTATAAGTCGAAGAGTGAATCGTGATGAATAGTATTGTATCGCCTTTTTTCGCCGACCTTGTGCTTTGGCTGATGTACATCATGGTGGCTGTAGCCATCGGTGTGACGGTCTATTCGTTCTGGCATACACTCCGTAACCGCCAGAAGGGCGATGACATCGTAAACGGTGTTCCTGCAGGAAAAATCGGATGGTGTGTGGCCATCGGACTCATCGTCTGCCTGACACTGACCTTCGCCCTTGGCTCGTCGGCGCCCGTTGTCACTAACGGCATCAGGTTTACCGACACTTTCTGGCTGAAGGCGACTGATATGTTTATCTATACCTCAAGTCTGTTAATTATCGGATGTTTCGTAAGCGCTATCGTCAGCAGATTCCGGAGCTGAACACCACATCGACAGCCGACATCTCGTTTATGCTGTTGATTTTCTTCCTCGTGACCTCTTCGATGGACACGGAGAAGGGATTGTTGCGCCAGATGGCTCCACCACCTCAGGAACAGCAGCAGCCTACGGAGGTCAATAAAGACCATGTATTACAAGTGGCACTCGATGCCAGTAACCAGTTGACCTGCAACGGTAAGCCAGTGGCTGTCAAGCAGTTGGCCGACGAGATCAAGACAATGGTGATGGTAAACCGCGAAGGACACGTGATCACGATCCATACCGACCGTCAGACAAGCTATGAGGCTTATTTTAAGATGCAGAACGCCATCGTTGGCGCCTACAGCAGTCTGCGCGAGGCTTATGCCCAGAAACATTTCGGAAAACACTATAAAGCCTGCAACTCAGAAGAACGTACGGCTATCAACGACTATTACCCCCAACGTATCAGCGAGGATCTGAAAGGAGGTGAGCCATGAGACCGATGCAGAGCATGTACCGCAGAAAACGTCGTCATGTACCTTCACTGAACATGGCCTCGATGCCCGACCTTATCTTTACCGTACTCTTCTTCTTCATGATCGTTACCCACATGCGTAGCGACGAGGTGAAAGTAAGACTGGAGGTACCTCAGGGGACGGAAATACAAAAACTAGCCAATAAAGCCTCTGTGGTGAATATCTATATCGGCAAGATGGGGAAGAAATGGGCCGTACAATTGAATGGCGACATTGTGAAACCAGAAGAGATACCAGCCCGTATAGAGAAACTGCGTGCAGGCCTTTCACCAGAGAATGCAGAGAAGCTGACTGTCAGTCTGCGCGCTGACCGTCATACCCCTATGGGCATCATCAACGATGTGAAAAACGCACTCCAACAATCGTATGCTCTACGCATCAATTATGGCGGAATTGAGCAAAATGACGCAAAATGACAAACATTTGTTAGAAAAAGACAAGTCTATTTTAAATAAAAGTCGTATCTTTGCACCGAAAACTTAAGACGTAAAGACTTTATATTAATCATAACCGTTAAACTTATTACATTATGGCTTATCAAGAGACAACAACGGTGGGCTATGGCTCACGAGTAGGGAGCTCCTTTAAAGGCATCGGAGCTGGTATTGTGTTATTCCTGGCAGGTACAGCCCTGCTGTGGTGGAATGAAGGTCGCGCAGTGAAGACTGAGGACATGCTCGACGAAGTTGCAAATAATTATGTCGAGATGCCCAATCCCAACAAAAAGGACGCTTCTTTGGAAGGCGAGTTAATCTGTGGTACAGCAATGGCCACTACGGAAGATTCGCTAATAGATGCACAGTTCGGCATTGGAGCTAAAGCTATCTCCATCAAGCGTACCGTGGAGTATTACCAATGGGTAGAGCATGTTCAAGAAACTAGAGAAGACAAATTAGGAGGTAAGGAAGAAATAAAAAAAGAATACACATATTCTCCGCAATGGGTTTCAAGTCCTGTGCAATCAAGCAAATTTCACGATCCAGCCTATCAGAATAAGAACACAGTTTTAACTTCTTTTGAAGATGCAGAACAATTTGCAGAAAACGTATCCTGGGGCGCCTATAAATTAACCAGCAATCAGATTGAAAGCATTTCTTCTAAAGAAGGGCTTGACCTTGCTATTTCAGAAGATTTGTTGAAACAATTCGACAAGAGCACACAGGCCGCATACGAGCGCTTCTATGGTGTTCAAAAGAGTACTCAGCAAACCAGCCAACAACCTACTCAGCAGCCAGTTGCAATCCCTGATTCCGTAAGAGCTTTGCTTTCTGATTCTGCCAAGGCAGTACTAGATTCACTGCAAGCAGTCAATGATTCCATCATTAAATCAATGGAGGCAGCCAACAACAAGCAAGATTTAGCGTATGTTCATCAAGCAAGCAATGTGCTTTATTTTGGCCGTGTACCAGGTTCTCCTGAAGTGGGTGATGTACGAGTAACCTTCGAAAAAGTAGTTCCTGCCAAAGTAACGGTTATGGCTGTTGTCGATGGTGATAGTTTCAAAGCATACAAGGCCAAGAATGGTAAAAAATTCGACACCCTTGTAATGGGGAAAAAGAGCGGTGATGAGATTGTTGATACTGCCAAGTCTGCCAACAACACGTGGCTCTGGATTCTTCGTATCGTAGGTATCTTCATGGTCATCAGCGGTCTGAAGGGTATCTTCGCCTTCGTCTCTACAATCCTCAAGGTGGTGCCTTTCGTTGCCAATATCGTGGGCTGGGGTATCGGAGTGGTCTGCACGGTTATCGGTGTGGCATGGTCGCTCATTATTATCGCCATCGCCTGGCTGTTCTACCGTCCTGTACTGGCCATCTCGCTCCTGGCTATTGCCGGCTTCCTCGTATGGGTATTCGCCTTCAAGGGTAAAGACAAACTGAAGGATCTGGCATCCAAGCACATGCAGAAGGGCGGAGCACAGCCTGCTCCTCAGCCTGCACCACAACAGAACCAAAATCCTGAGGAAGCATGAGAAGAATCATCTCTATTATAACTATGTGTCTGTGCATCCAACTGGGTGCGCAGGCACAGTTTGGAAACGTGCTTAACCGCATCAAGTATTCCGCCAAATGGAAGGCTGAGAATGCTGCTGTCGATGCTGTAGAGAAAGCTGGCCAGAAGGCACTGCAGTCTGCTAAGGACAAGACTAAGAAGATCAAGAAAGGCAAGGCAGAGGAACAGACTTGGTCGTATGGCGACCATACCTATACGATGAAGGGCACGTTTACAGCCGATAAGTATAAGAAAGACGCTTTCGGCGTTGTGACTTTCACCAATATACCGTCAGATTACAATGAGTTTGAGACGCTCTACTCAGAGTTTCTGGGGCGTACGCCTCATGGCACCGCAGCCATGATTCCTATGGCTATGGAGATGTATGCCCGTGACCGTGAGGTTGGTCTGAAATGCATCCAGCTGCTCTGCTATCCGAGCAATGTCAGTTCTGTAGTGTCACGTCTCAAAGACAAGTTCGGCTCTGACGAGAGTTATGGGCAGCGCTATCTGCCTGCAGCCGTTCTTGAAGGTGCAAACGCTGCGAACGGCTACCGTCCGAACAGACCTTACACGGTGAACATGGAAGCAAGCGTTAACAAGCATCAAGAACTGCAGATCTCTGGCAGTGGCACTGTGATGTATATTTATATTATAGGTGAAGGCTGGGATACCGTTCAGCGCCAGGTAGAGATTATTCTCGAGCCAGGCAGCGAACAGTATCAGGTGTTCAATTGTCCATCGCTCTATACCGGCTGCCGTCAGATACGGGGCTCATGGAACGGATTGGAATAATGCTCTAAATGATAAAGGCAGATATGGGAAATATTGATTTTAAAGAAGTGAGAGACAAGGTTTTCAAAGGATGCGGTTGCCTTTCCATCGCTACCATCCTCTTTGTAGTAGTGTTGGCCATCATCGGATCGTTTGTTGATGACGAATCGACGGCCGACGACTCTGCCGAAGAGCAGAAGACGGAGGCAAAGGAGGAAAAGAAAGACAGCGTGATCGTCAACGAGCCCTTGGAGGGCGATCCCTACAAGGAACTCGACGAACTGATAGGCTTGGGCAAAGTAAAAGATGAAGTACGCACACTGGCAAATTTCGTGAAAGTACAGAAACAGCGTGAAGCCCAAGGCCTGAAGATTCCCAAGATGTCGTATCACCTCGTTTTCACTGGTAGTCCAGGTACTGGTAAAACCACCGTTGCCCGTATCGTTGCCCGTATCTATAAGGATTTGGGCGTGCTGAAGAAAGGTCATACGGTAGAGACCGACCGCGGAGGACTCGTCTCGGGCTATATGGGACAGACAGCCTTAAAGACCGACTCTCTGATTAATTCTGCTTTAGACGGTGTGCTCTTCATCGACGAGGCTTATGCCCTGGTGCCTGAGGATGGCAATGGCAGCGACTATGGTCAGGAAGCCATCTCTACACTACTGAAGCGTATGGAGGACGACCGCGACCGGCTTGTCGTCATCATTGCTGGCTACTCCAAGGAGATGAAGCGCTTTATCGACTCCAACCCAGGTTTGCAATCACGTTTCAACCGTTATATCGACTTCCCTGACTACACGGGCGGTGAACTGTTCGACATCTTCAACATGTATGTCAAGAAGAATCAGTACCGATTGGATGCAGATGCCGCAGAATTCCTAAGACATGCGCTCGACAGTGCTGTCATGCATAAAACCCGTAACTTTGGTAATGCCCGTTATGCGCGTAACAAGTTTGAGAAGGCCATCCAGGAACAGGCCAACCGTCTGGCGAGTGTCAGAAACGCCACGACCGACCAACTCACGCTGATTACGCTTGAGGACTTGCAGAAATCATTCAAATAACAACTCATTATGAACCTGAACCCAAACTATTTCAGACACTGTACCGCCATCCTGATGATGGCCACGCTGATGGCAGGCTTCACAGCCTGTGCATCAAAGAAGCAGGTAGCTGCCGTATCGTCGCCCTTGTTGGAATCACAGCCGGCCAAACAGCCTATGCAGATGATTCTCGACTCCGACTTTGGCAGTTCTACCGATGACCTCTTTGCGTTGATGATGCTCAACCATTACATCGACGACGGACGAGTTAACCTCCGGGGTATCATCGTCGATCGTGAAGGTGAGAAGAATGCTCAGCTGGTGGATATCTTCAACAACTATTACGGCCATCCCGAGATACCTATTGGTCTGGAGCGTAACGGTGTCAAGAATCCCCGTTGTTTCATTCCCTATAACGGCATCGTTGATCTGAAGGATGCTCAGGGCAATCCGCTCTTCAAGCGTTCCGTTGATGTCAGCAAGCTGCCTGAGGGCTATAAGCTCTATCGTAAGCTGCTGAGTCAGGCCGACGATAACTCCATCGTGGTTGTTGCCATTGGCTTTGTAACCAGTCTGGCCGAACTCTTTGAGTCGGGTGCCGACGAGTATTCACAGCTCAGTGGTGTCGAACTTTTCGGCAAGAAAGTCAAGTCGGTCTATATCCAGTCTGGCCGTTTCGAGAGCGGCGACAGCCTCAGTGGCTATAACATGAGAGCAGCCTCTAAGCAGTCGGCTATCTTCTACGACAAGCTGCCTAAGAACGTAGATCTGATTATGTCACCCAGTAATATCGGCGACATGATGAACTATCTGCCACAGGATGTGCTCGTTGACCTCTCCTATACCGAACAGAACCCCATCAAGGCGGTCTATACCAATTATACCTGTGATACAGGTCAGCGTATGTGGGACACCAACTGTCTGGTGAATGCAGTGCTTGGCGACAAAGAGTATCACATGTCACCCCGCGGCTGGGTGAAGTTCATCGATAAGGGCGAGGAGTCGCTGATGCTCTTTACCCCCGATCCCAATGGAAATGCCCGTTACCAGATGCCTGGTGACACCTATTTCGCTGAAGAGAAACTGATGGATATCCGTCGTCATAATCGTATTAACGCCCATGTCGCTCCTTATACCATCGAGGCTCCCCAGCCACAGATTATCAAGGCTGAGGCTGCTGCCTGGGCAAAGCCCCGTATGTCACAGCTCGTGGACAAGTATCTGGGATCAGCAGGCAACACGCTCGACCCCGATGAGGTACGTATGCTCTTCCGCCCATTAGGCTATACAGGGCCTAATGCCAACGACTATGCCGAGGCAGAACAGCTCGTGGTCAATGCCGTTTTTGAGAAGATGATCCAGAAAGCCCTTCGCGCAGGTCGTAAGGATATCGTGATCGTCACTGGTCCTCCAGCAAGTGGCAAGAGCACAGCCATCAAGAAACTGAACCTGAAGAAAGCCGGTCTCATCTATGACGCCACGCTGATTGGCGATGGCCGTCTGGCTGACGTCATCCGCAAGGCCAAAGGTCTGGGAATGGAGAAAGTAACTGTGGTGCCCGTTTATAACGATGTACTCACCTCCTACAAGAACAGCCTGAATCGCGGAAAGATGACATGGCGCTATACCGCACTCGACTATATGGTCAATGCCTTCCGTGATAATATCGGCAAACTCGACCAGATTCGCCGTGACTTCCCCGATGTCGAAATCATTCCTGTGGATTGCTCTAACAACAAGGGATGGATCCGTGTAACGATCGACGAAGCACGTAAGTGGAACTATGAGGTTACAGAGAAAGAGATGACCCAGCTCTTTACCTGTCTGCTCGATGAGATCAATAATGGTGAGATTGAGGCTGGTTCTGTTCCTGCCGCTACGGGTAATATCCTCTCTATCAAGACTACTGGTGAGGCTAATGCCGCTCTGGCCAAGGAGATTGATCGCAAGGTCAATGAGATTATTCAGGAATTTAAGATGAGATAATAACTAAGAAGAAAGTACGATGAAAAAGATCATGTGTTTCGTTGTTGCCGCTATGGCAATCAGCATTATAGGTTGTAAACAGACCCCCAAACAGGCAACAGCCGCTGAAGAAGTGGCGTGGTATGAGAACGACTCCGCCCTGCAAGCCCAGCTGGCTGCAGCCATCGAGGATGCGAAAGCGCTCGACTCTTCCAAGATCGTCAATAACCTGATGCCTATTCAGAAAGGCTACCCTGGTGAGGAGTGGGCTACTTTCGACGGCCATGACATGGTGCTCGTCGTCACACTGGTTGACTCCAGCCGTCTGCAGCGTTTCTTTGGTCGCGACGACCTTTATCGCATCGAGCGTGAGATGGGCACATGGGTATCGCTGCCTATCGACTGGGCCAACCGCCGTGCAGCTTTCGAGGGGCTCGACAGTATTGGTGCCCACATGCGTCTGATACAAATGTATGGTCTCGACCCCACTTGCGACTATGATATTATGGTTAGTTTCTATGCTGATCCTGCAGGAATCTTCCGTCCTGCCCACGATCCTGCTATCAACACGACTTCTGCTGGTCTGGAATTCCCAGCCTATGCCGATGAGAACTACAAGGTGGGTGTCACCAACTTCCGCGAGTGGTACCGCTATAGCATTGAAGCAGCCTTCGAGGACGACAGCCCACTGCCATGGACCCAGTTAGGCTATACCTACGACTGGCATGAGGGCGACAACCACCAGGGTGTGTCGGAGTATATCGTCACCGATCAGACGCTCGTAAAGGTGAAGTCAGCCCAGACTGCCTGGGAGTTTGTCAAGAGCCTCAAGTAAAGAGCGACAGATATGAAAAGACTCATGATTTTCGCCATCTGCGCGATGGCTGTAATGATCAGTTGCAAGAACAAAGGCAAGACCGAGGCGGCCTCTCTCGAAGATACAATCTCCGCTGTCATCGACAGCATTATCGAGGAGACCGACACCACACCCATGCCCATGTTCCTGATGGGCGACGATGGCCGATATGCCCAGATGCTCTACTGGACTACCGATCTGGAGGAGCCGCAAAAGACAAAGGACAATGAAGACTGGTTCGCCAATCAGCACCAGAGTTGGGCACTGCAGGACATGTTCCGTCGCAACATCCATGAATATACGAATATGTTTGTAGATGACAAGGTGGTGAAAATCAAGTTTGTCGATGAGGTATTAAAAGATCCTGACGGAAACACCCCAAGCGTAGGTGAACGTCATGGTCGCCCAGAGATACCATCACTCTGTGCCCGTTTCGACTTTGCCGATGCCAAGGACAAGAAGAATGGCTGGGGTGACGTCATCGTCACCGACAACTACCTGAAGTCGCGCAAACACCTGCCCATCACCTTTATCGCATCCGAGTGGAACAAGCCCAAGCCACTACCTTCAGCCGTCATCAAGCAACTGGAGCAGAAATACGGCATGAAGGTCAGTCGCATGCAACATACGGCGACCATCGGCGACCACTACATCTGGGGCTGTCTGCAGTTCGAGGGTGCCTATGCGAATGCGCCAAAAGACAAGTACGATCCTGACCGTAGGTCTGCACTGGCCCTCGATGTCATCATCGATGGCGATAAGTTCTATGTCCATGAGGAATTAGGGTATTATGACGACAACTATGGTGCCACTTGGAATGCAGACGACGACGGACAGTATGTCGGCTGTGATCTCCTGGCGGCTTTCGAGGGACCAAAGGGACTGGAACTCTGCTATCGTCGCGATGCCCCTGAGAGCACGGCTATCGGCATGTTCTATATGCGAGGCGATCAACTCATACAGATCACCTACGAGACCTATCATAACATGGTCGATGAGCAGCGCCCTATCTGGAAGAGCGATATCGCCCAGATGCAGAAACTCTTCCAGGCTGCCGACCATGAGTACAGGAACGTGAAACTCACCAAGTGGGCTTACACCTATGTTGACTTCACCAACGACTGGCTCTGGCTGCGCGACAAGAAAGATGAGTATGGCGCTTTCTTCATCCGTGACGATGCGGGCAACTTCCACTTCGTTGCCGCTGAGACCCCACGTCTGAAGCCCACGCGCTTGCGGAAAGACGGTATTTGCTACCTCTGCATCTCCGGCTCTGCTGGTGGTCCTGCTACTTATTCTGAGATCTATGCCTTCAAGGATGGGAAACAGACCGAACGCTTCACAGCCCTCTACGTCTATGGCGATATCGACGAGTGTACCCTCAACGGCAAGCCCCTCAGCAAAGAAGACGGACAGACCTACGTTAACAACCTGCCTGATCCCGAGGAGATGACAGCTTCTTTCACTGATATCGAGGCTAAGACAGAACCATGACAGATTAACCCCAACATTCAAGATCCTTTTCTATCGCAGGTAACTGCCTGCGATGGAAAACGGGTTCTTTAACACCCTTGCGTTTCTGCTGCTTGTAATCCTCAAGCAGCAGAAATACGTATTTACCCAGTACGACGATGGCTATCAGGTTGCATGCCGTGAGCAAGGCCATACACAGGTCACCCAGACTCCATACAAGTTCCAAGCTCGCCAAAGCGCCAAACATCACGACCACGCCTCCAGAGAATACTCTGTAAACCGTCAGTACCAACTTGTTCTTCGTCATAAACCGTATATTGGCCTCCCCGTAATAATAGTTGCCGATAATACTCGAAAAGGCAAACAACAAAATGACCACCGCAATGAAGATCGGACCCGCATGACCTATCTCCTTGCCAAGGGCTGCTTGCGTCAGGGCGATACCGTTCAGTTCTGGTACATCATACAGACCACTGATCAGAATCACGAAAGCCGTACACGAGCAGACCAGCAGGGTGTCGGTAAACACGCCCAATGCTTGAATCAAACCTTGTTTTACTGGATGCGACACCGTGGCAGTCGCTGCCACATTAGGGGCACTACCCTCGCCTGCCTCATTGCTGAACAAGCCGCGTTTCACACCGTTCATGATGGTGGCTCCCAAGGCGCCTCCTACACCCTGTTCCAATCCAAAGGCATGCGTTACAATCACTTTCAACACCTGAGGAATCAGCTCGAAGTTGATGATGATGATCACGATTACCAGCACGAAGTAGCCGATGGCCATGATAGGCACCAGCACCGCACTGACGTTGGCGATACGATGAATACCGCCAAACACAATGGCCAATGCCAAGACACTGAGTACGATGCCAACAACCAACGGATTCCAGCCGAAAGCTTCTTGCATGGCTCCACAAATGGTGTTGCTCTGTATCGAGTTATACGACAGGCCAAAGGTAACCGTCAGAAGTATGGCAAAGAGATAGGCCATCCATTTGCAGTGAAGTCCTTTCTCTATATAATAAGCAGGTCCGCCGATAAACGATTCCTCATGGCGCTGCTTGAATAATTGTCCCAAAGTCGATTCAACGAAAGCAGTAGCCGACCCCATCAGAGCGATAATCCACATCCAGAATACCGCACCAGGACCGCCAACGGCTATCGCTGTTGCCACACCGGCTAAGTTGCCCGTGCCTACACGTGTTGCCACAGACACAGCAAAAGCCTGAAACGAAGAGATATGCTTATGTCCCTTACCCTCGTCTTCAAGATCCTGTATGCCCTTAGTCGCTGAGTCGGTCAACAGTCTGAACATCTCACCGATCATCCGGAACTGCACCCCTTTTGTCTTCCACGTGAACCACAACCCACAGGCGACAAGTGCACCAATGAGTACATAGCCCCACAGGGCATCGTTCACATAAGTAATCATTTCATTCAACATTTCGGGCACAAAGATACGAAAAAAGCCTAATAATCAAAAAAAAATCGTATCTTTGCACCATATTTGTCTAACAAAAACAGACAGACGATGAAAAAAGTAAAGAACAGCGAGTTGCTTTTGTCATATATTCGCGAGGGGCGCATGATGACCCGTCGCGAAAAACTCTCGCTGATCATCCAGCTGAGTATTCCCAGTATCCTGGCGCAGATCTCAGCGACGGTGATGTTCTTTATCGATGCGTCAATGGTAGGTCATCTGGGAGCCAAGGCCTCTGCTGCCATCGGCCTTGTAGAGACCACCGGATGGCTGATGGGCGGCCTGGCAAGTGCAGCCAACATGGGATTCTCCGTACAGGTAGCCCACTTCATCGGCGCCAACGACTTCGAGGCAGCCCGACGCGTCATGCGACAGTCATTGGTCTGCTGTCTCATTTGGGCCCTCATCATCTCCGTGTCGTCTATCGCCATCTCGCCTTTCCTACCCTATTGGCTTGGCGGCACACAAGAGATTGCCCACGATGCTTCGCTCTATTTTGCCATCTTCGGCTTCTGCGGATTATTCTTCCAGATGGAGGGACTGGCAGGCTCCATGCTCAAGTGCTCTGGCAACATGAAGATTCCCTCAGTGCTGAATATCGGCATGTGCGTGATGGATGTCATCTTCAACTATTTCTTCATCTACATCCTCGGACTTGGCGTGATGGGTGCCGCCATAGGTACGGGTGTGGCCATCCTGATTACGGCCATACTCATGCTGTACTTCCTGCTCGTGAAGTCAAAAATGCTGTCGCTCGTAGGTCGCCCCGGCTCCTTCAAGCCCAAATCAGATACCGTCAGCACAGCCTTTAAGATTGGGGCTCCGATGGGATTACAGCACATGCTGATGGGAGGCGCACAGATTGTAAGCACCCTCATCGTAGCGCCGCTGGGCACTATCGCTATTGCAGCCCACTCACTGGCCATCACGGTAGAGAGCCTCTGCTACATGCCAGGCTACGGCATCGCCGAAGCAGCCACAACACTTGTCGGACAAGGCATCGGCGCAGGCCAACGGCTCTTGACGCGTTCATTCGCCTACCTGTCTGTCAGCCTCGGCATTACCATCATGACCGTCATGGGCATCATGATGTGGATCTTCGCCCCAGAACTGATGGGCATCATGTCGCCTGTCGAAGAGGTGATAGCCTTAGGTACCGATGTCCTGCGCATCGAGGCATGGGCAGAGCCGATGTTTGCAGCCGCCATCGTGGTCAACGGTGTGTTCATTGGTGCTGGCGACACCTTCATACCCGCCATCATGAGTCTGGCCTCCATGTGGGCTGTCCGTCTGTCATTGGCTGCCACCCTGGCTCCTAAATACGGACTGAAGGGTGTATGGACGGCGATGGCCATCGAACTGTTCTTCCGAGGCAGCATCTTCCTAGTAAGGCTTTTCAAAGGGGGCTGGAGCGAGAAACTTAAAATCAAAAGTTAATAACCAAAGATTAAAAATATTCATGACCACTATGCGCAAAATTCGTCTTTTCATACTTTCATCACTGTTCTCTCTTTCTTACCTTCCAGCATCGTCTCAGACGAAAAACACGGAGGTTCTGTTTGAGACAACGGCTGGCAACATCCGCATCGCCCTGTATGACGAGACACCGCAGACCCGCGACAATTTCCTGAAAATCACGAAGATGGGCGTCTATGACTCTCTGCTCATCCATCGTGTCATCAAGGACTTTATGATTCAGAGTGGCGACACCAACAGCAAACATGCCAAACCGGGCCAACTGTTGGGAACTGGCGATTTCGACTATACCACAGAGGCCGAGTTCCGCCTACCACAGATCTTCCATCGCCGCGGCACCATAGCCATGGCCCGTGAGAGCGACAAAGTCAATCCTGAGCGTCGATCCTCTGCCTGTCAGTTCTATATCGTTTGGGGCAAGGTCTATCAAGACGATCGCCTGCTCGCAAAGGTACAGGAAAGACTCGACTCTGCCACACAAGGACAGGTAAAACTGACGCCCGAGATGATTGAAGCCTATAAGACCGTAGGAGGAACGCCCCATCTCGACGGACAATATACCGTCTTTGGAGAGGTGATCGAGGGGATGGACATCATAGAGAAGATCCAGGGCGTAAAGACCGATAAGAACGACCGTCCGCTGGAGGACATCCGCATTCTGAGAGCCACCGTCACCAAAGACCTGCCTCAGCCAGAGAAGAAGGAAACGGCCAAGAAGAGAACGCCTCGAAAGACTGGAAGAAAGAAATAATGGACATTTCGCGCATCACGGGCACAGACATGTGGCTGAGCTCTTATTGGAGAGTCTATGAGGATGGTAAGGAAATCATTCATGAAATGACTATGGTGAAGTAGGGACACAAAAAAGCCGCTCAAGGGTCATCAACGACTCAAGGGCGGCGCCAACAATCTATGAATAACTAAAAACCTTTTCTGAGAAGAAACGGAGTGTCACCACTGCGTCTGTTATCCCTACTAGCAAATCTTTTTCTAACACCTTAGAAATACCTATTGACAATCAATCTTAATAAAAACCTAAAACCAAAATTCTAACTAACTATTAACTCTAACTAAACCTAAATCAATCTTTAACATTTACCTTAACTAATACCTCTGTATTGTGTCTGTGTAATTTCTATTGAAGTTGTCATTGTTTCCTTTTGACGATGCAAAGGTACGACGATTTTTGCAACCCGCAATGGATTGCACCCTGTTTTTGTGAAAAAAGTGCCCTTCTTTTGATGTATATCAAGCCATTGTGTGCGAACACAATCAATTTGTGTTCGATAACAGCTCTTTTGACACCTTATTCGTCAACTCTACGAACTCTGGGATAGAAAGTTGCTCTGGTCGGCGCGTCATCATCTCATCCTCGAAGAATTCTGAGGAGGCTGGATGGTCGCCATTGAAGATCTGACGGAGGGAGACGCGCAGCATCTTACGGCGCTGATTGAAGACCGTCTTGACGACACGACGGAACAGTTGCTCGTCGCAACCAAGGTCGGTGACCTCATTACGCGTCATACGGATAACGGCACTCTGAACCTTGGGAGGCGGATTGAAGACACCGGGTTCGACGGTGAAAAGGTATTCGACATGATACCAAGCCTGAATCAGCACGGAGAGGATGCCATACTGCTTATTGCCAGGCTGAGAGGCCATACGCAGGGCTACCTCATGCTGGATCATACCTGTGCAACAGGGTATGAGGTCTTTATTGTCGAGCATCTTAAAAAAGATCTGCGATGAAATATCGTAGGGATAGTTGCCCGTCAAGACGAACTGCTGGCCATCGAACACCTCGTTGAGATCCATCCTGAGGAAATCGCCACCTATTATATTATTATATAGGCGCGGGAAATGCTCCTGAAGATATGCCACCGATTCACGATCGATCTCGACGACCTTAAATGGGCGAGGTTTCTCAACGAGATACTGAGTCATGACGCCCATGCCAGGCCCTACTTCGAGCACAGGAAGGTCGGGACAGGCATCTACGGTATCGGCTATCGCCTTGGCGATATTCAGGTCGGTCAGGAAGTGCTGGCCTAAGTTCTTCTTGGGTTTAACTTGCTTCATGGCGACAAAGGTAGTGTAAAAATTCGACTTTACGAAAAAGAATCCCGATATATTTGATTCATATCAAGAAATTTGCACAATTCCGCCCATTTTGTCAGAAAAATTTTGCCTGTGTGCGCAAACAGTTGTAATTTTGCATTGAAAAAATAATAATTGGATAACAAATAAAATAGATTATGACTTTATTATTTATGATAACATTAGTTATTGCCGTATGTGCCTCTGAGGCCTTCGGGGTCAATAACGACATGAATCTGGGAGTTAAGTAACTTGACTTGAATGAGCATTGAAGAAAGCATAAAGAAAAAGCGGATAGAATAAGAGTTCTACCCGCTTTTTTTGATGTTTCATTTGGATTTTCCATCACTTATTCGTATCTTTGCACCCATGGAAGCAAAGACCATCCTTACCAATATAGCAAAAATCGTGTTCCCCATCCTGCTTGGTGGGGCTATTCTCTATTGGATGTACCGAGGGGAGGATTTTGGTCAATTCATGCATGTGATGACTCAGGAGATGAACTGGACCTGGATGTTGCTGTCGTTCCCTTTTGGGATTCTGGCCCAGATGTTCCGAGGCTGGCGATGGAAACAGACACTGGTGCCTTTTTCTGATCAGGAGAACCCATCCACTAAAATCAGGACTTCCACCTGTATCTACTCGATCTTTCTAAGTTATGCAGTCAGTCTGATCATCCCGCGCATAGGCGAGTTTACCCGTTGTGGCGTACTCAAGCGCTACGAGGGGATCTCCTTCTCGAAGGCTTTAGGGACAGTGGTGACAGAGCGCGCTGTCGATACACTGATAGTCATGGGATATTCAGGTATCATCCTACTGATAGAGATGAGTATCTTCGGCACCTTCTTCGAGAAGACCGGCACCAGTATCGACCATATCCTGAACCAATTCTCTGCAACTGGCTATCTGGTGACTGCTGTCTGCGGAATTGCCGTTCTTATCCTGTTACACCTGCTGCTGAAGAACTTCTCTATATATAATAAGGTGAAGATGACATTAGGCAGCATCTGGGAAGGCGTGCTCTCACTCAAGGCAGTGAAGAACCTGCCCCTCTACCTGTTTTTCTCGATTGGTATCTGGGTGTGCTACTTCCTGCACTACTATCTGACATTCTTCTGTTTCGACTTCACAGCCCATCTGGGCATCGGGTGTGCACTGGTGTCATTCGTAGTAGCCAACTTCGCAGTCATCGTGCCTACCCCCAACGGAGCCGGCCCCTGGCATTTCGCCATCAAGACGATGCTTATCCTCTATGGGGTTGCCGACCAGCAAGCCTTATGGTTCGTGCTCATCGTACACACTGTACAGACCATGCTGGTTGTCGCCTTAGGTATCTATGCCTGGGCTGCCCTATTATATACGAAAAGGATCTCTAAGGATGATTTTTCGAGGAGCGAGGAACGAGGAATGAGGAACGAGATTACTTCTGCGTAAGATAAATGATTTCATTATTATTGTCATGAACGATTTTTTTTATAAGAAAGTAGATGCATATCACTTGGCTAAAGAATACGTGATTTTCGTATATTCCTTATTGAGGATATTCCCCCAATACGAAACTTATGCATTATGTGATCAGATCAGGAGAGCTGCGGTATCTATTCCATCGAATATTGCAGAGGGCCTAGGACGTGTATCTGTAAAAGAGAGAATTCATTTCATGGAAATCGCATTTGGATCGTTTGCTGAAGTCTCCTGCCAGTTGGATATATCAGAATCATTGGGTTATATTTCAGCTAACGAGTTACAAGAAGCGGAAGAGAGAGCTGAACGTCTATCAAAAGTGATGTCGGGATTGAAAAATTATCTAGCAACAAAAATAAATTCTAACATGTAGGTTGCGAGTTATTGGGTTTGAAGAAGGTATTCTCCTTCCTCGTTCCTCCTTTCTCCTTCCTCGTAAAAAAACAAACCACTATGAGTGAAATTAAAAATCTGAACCCGACGTGCATCTGGAAGAATTTCTATGCACTGACACAAGTACCGCGCCCCAGCGGACATCTCGAGAAGATCCAGCAGTTCCTGCTCGACTTCGCCAAACAGGCTGGTGTCGAAGCCTTCAAGGATCCAGCCGACAACATCGTGATGCGCAAGCCAGCCTCAGCAGGCATGGAGAAGAAGAAAGGCGTTATCCTACAGGCCCACATGGATATGGTGCCTCAGAAGACGCCAGAGAGCACCCACAACTTTGAGACAGACCCCATCCAGCCATGGATTGACGGCGAGTGGGTAAAGGCCAAGAATACGACCTTAGGCGCTGACAACGGACTTGGTGTGGCAGCCATCATGGCCATCATGGAAGACAAGACCTTGAAGCACGGACCCATCGAAGCCCTGATTACCGCTGACGAAGAGACGGGCATGTTTGGTGCAAATGCCCTGCCTGCCGATGAACTCAATGGCGATATCCTCCTAAACCTCGATTCTGAGCACTGGGGCAAGTTCGTCATCGGTTCTGCAGGAGGCATCAACATCACCGCTACACTCGACTACAAGGAGGTGGAGACCGATACAGACGATGCCGCCGTCAAGGTGACAGTGAAAGGCCTGCGTGGCGGACACTCAGGACTGGAGATCCACGAGGGACGTGCTAATGCCAACAAACTGCTGGTGCGCCTGGTGCGCGAGGCCATCGAGGAGTGTGATGCCCGTCTGGCTTCCTGGCAAGGTGGCAATATGCGTAACGCCATCCCCTTCAAGGCTGAAGCCATCCTCACCCTCCCGAAGGAGAACGTAGCCGCCATCAAGGAACTCGCCCAGGACTGGCTCGACGACTTTACTGACGAATATAAGGGTATCGAAAGCGGTATCGAGGTGATCTGCGAGGATGTAGAGACTCCCAAGATGGAGGTGCCCGTAGAGATTCAGGACAACCTTATCAATGCCATCTATGGCTGTCACGATGGTGTGGTTCGCTTTATCCCCAGCTACCCCAGTGTGGTAGAGACCTCCTCCAACCTCGCCATCATCGAGATCGGTGGTGGAAAGTCGATGCTCAAGATTCTGGCCCGCAGCAGCCGTGAGGACATGAAAGACTATATCGTCAAGACGCTCGAGAGCTGTTTCAGCATGGCAGGCATGAAGGTAGAGACAGCCGGCTCGTATGGCGGTTGGGATCCTAACCCTGAGTCGCCTATCCTCCACCTCTTATTGAAGGAGTACAAAGAGCTCTTCAATGCCGACGGTATTATCCAGGTTGACCATGCCGGACTGGAGTGCTCCATTATCCTGGGCAAGTATCCCCATCTCGATGTCGTCAGCTTTGGACCTACGATGAAGTCGCCTCACACCACGACGGAGCGCGCCCTCATCGCCACAGTAGAGCCCTTCTGGCAACTGCTGAAAAAGACCCTCGAAGACATTCCCGAGAAATAAATTAGAAAAAAAATCCGCAGATTACTTGTAACTGCGGATTTTTTTCCTTACCTTTGCAGACGATAAATTCAAACATTAACAATATTATGGACGATTACCCGGCGGACAATTACAATTCGTAATGGCGGGGGATGGCGAGCAAGGCTGCTAATCCCTTTGCCGCTAAAACCATTTCACAAACGAAAAAAGGATTAGCACAATGAAGACTTTCTGGAACACCCAAGGCGGACTGACCCAACTCTCAGAGTGGCAGCCCAATTGCTGGATACAGGTGACTTGCCCCACTGAAGACGACCAGCACGAACTCGAAGAGAAGTTCAACATTCCCGATTATTTCATGTCGGACATCAGCGATACCGACGAGCGTGCCCGTTATGAGTACGACGACGGATGGATGCTGATCATCCTGCGTATCCCCTATGTCAAGGAGATTCGCAGCCGCACGCCCTATACCACAGTGCCACTCGGTATCATCCACAAGCGCGATGTGACCATCACCGTCTGTTTCTATGAAACAAACATGATGATCGACTTCGTCAGTTTCCAACAGAAACGCGGTGAGGGCTTTACCGATCATGTGGACATGATCTTCCGCCTGTTCCTCTCAAGTGCCGTTTGGTACCTGAAGCGCCTGAAGCAGATTTCGATGCTCGTAGATAAGGCCAAGCGCAACCTCGACAAGGAGGTGAACAATGAGAGCCTGATCGGACTCAGCCGTCTGCAAGACTCGCTGACATACTTCCAGACCTCTATCCGAGGTAACGAGACGCTGCTGTCGAAACTGAAATTCAAACTCCAGATTGACGAACTCGATGCCGACCTTATCGAAGACGTCAATATCGAGATGACACAGGCCCGCGAAACGACCAGCATCTACTCTAACATCCTCGAATCGACGATGGACACCTATCAGAGTATCATCAACAATAACATGAACACCGTGATGCGTACGCTGACCTCTGTGACAATCCTGATGATGATCCCGACACTGGTCACCTCCATGTTCGGTATGAACCTCGTCAACGGCATGGAGAGTAAGCCCTGGGGATTCGTCTTCGCAATGGTTGTTTCTATCGGCGTTTCAGGCATTGCATGGTGGATTTTCCGTCACAAACGGCTCGTTTAGCATCTTTTAACTTTATTTTAGGCTTTATTTTTTACTTTTTTTGTACTTTTGACCCCAAATAGACCATAAGCCAAACCTTATTGGGCTATGAGTGTGATGGTGCATGGCATCATAAAAGTGTATAATCAGTAACTAAAAAAGTTAAATGATGGACTCTCAAGAGAATGAAGTGATGAAGGAAGAAGTAATCCAGGAGGAACAGCCGCGCAAGGTCTATGAGACCAAAGCTGAGATTCTGGAGCGAGTACGTGAAATTGCCCATGGCGACGAAGCACCTCAGAAAGACGAGATCGACTATCTGAAGACCGCTTTCTACAAGTTGCACATCGCCGAGCGCGAGGCTGCCATAAAAGCCTACATCGACGCTGGTGGCGATCCGGAGAAGTATCAGATTACTCCTGATGAAGCCGAGGAGGCCTTCAAGGCCGAAATGGGCATCATCAAGGAAAAGCGTGCCAAAATCTTCAAGGAGCAGGAAGCAGAGAAACAGGAGAACTTAGTCAAGAAGCTCGCCATTATCGACAGAATCAAGGCCATCATTACAACTCCAGAAGAGGCCAACAAGAGTTACCAGGAGTTCAAATCGCTCCAGCAGCAATGGCGCGAGATCAAGAATGTGCCTGCAGACAAGGCCAATGAACTCTGGCGCAACTACCAACTATACGTCGAGCAATTCTATGACATGCTGCGTCTGAACAGCATTGCCCGCGATGAGGACTTCAAGAAGAATCTCGAAGCCAAGACCCATCTCTGCGAGGTCGCAGAGAACCTCGCTAACGAAGAGGATGTCATCAGCGCCTTCCACCAATTGCAGAAGCTGCATCAGGAATACCGTGAGATCGGTCCTGTAGCCAAAGAACAGCGTGAGGAGATCTGGAACCGCTTCAAGGCCGCCTCTACTATCATCAACAAGCGTCATCAGCAACATTTTGAAGGTGTACGCGCCAAGGAAGAGGAGAATCTTGCCCGGAAGACTGAACTTTGTGAGAAGGTGGAGGCAATAGCAGCTGAGGAGAACAAAGGCAGTGGCGACTGGGAACGTCATACGAAGCAAATTATCGAACTGCAGGCAGAGTGGAAGACCATCGGGTTCGCTCCACAGAAGATGAACGTCAAGATCTTTGAGCGTTTCCGTGCTGCATGCGACGATTTCTTTGGACGTAAGGCCGAATACTTCAAGGGGCTGAAAGGCACCTTCAAGGAAAATGCCGACAAGAAGCGTGCCCTCATCGAGAAAGCAAAGGCCTTGCAGGATTCTACAGAGTGGAAATCGACAGGTGACAAGCTGATTGCACTGCAGAAGGAATGGAAGACCATCGGCATGGTGCCTAAGAAACTTGGTGACCAGCTATGGGAGGAGTTCCTCGGTGCTTGCAACAAATTCTTCGAGGCACGTAAGGCTGCTGGCGTAGGTCAGCACAGCGAAGAGCACGCCAACCTC
>JAEEGF010071666.1_pt1 | contig 33123 bp, 24 predicted proteins | sample 9134171 | NCBI WGS metagenome assembly JAEEGF01 (sample SAMN16246542, study PRJNA631951) | gut metagenome | biome: gut microbiome; feature: rumen; material: AP-attached | host: Bos | place: Iran: Karaj | collected 2018-10
ACGAACAAACTCGTCAGACAATATATTCCGAAACACACTGATATTAGCAAGATTAGCAATAAGAAAATCATGGACATACAAAAGAAAATAAATCGAAGACCAAGAGAAAAATTAAAATTCAACTCACAAAAAAACGATTTTTTCAAACATTATAATTAAATTTGCATTTAGTATTGCACTTGCTGGTTGACTCTTTACGACGAATATTTCCACTTTCTGTAACTAAATCTTTGGAAAAATGCTTGCATATCTCCAGAAATTTAACGAACTTTGTATATAAGTTGCACATAACGAGATTGTATAACTTAAAGATTGAGTACTCTAAGTTACTAATAATCTTCGATATATGCAACTTTTTTAACATTTAATTTTATGTTTTATAAAAGGTGGATAATTCCGCCAACGGGTAGCAAGTGTATGTTGTAAAGAACAGCGAAAAAGCTAACTACGTCATCACCATCTTCCCCCAGACCTTAGACAGTAAAGGGAATAACAAGTCTGAGTATGTTCTGACCAATATCAAGGATGGAAACGAAGAAGGCCGTATCTTGATTAAAGGAGATGGTGGTCACTGGGGAGATCTTAGCAACCTGCTTGGTGATGGGTATGAAGAAGCAGCAAGGAAACTGGGTAAATACATCAAGAAATGTATTCATGAAGGCTTTGATTGACATTCATTCCACTATTTATCATCAACATACTGGTGGGGATGGATATAACTTAAAGGCTATTCCCAATTATTTTGAACATAGCGATCACTAAAAACTAATAACTAACAACTATTATCATCGGCTGGGGACGTGGAGATCTCGTCCGCGTCAAGCTTCGAGGGCGCGATGCCGAAGACGCTTGTAAAAATTGTCCGAATGGCATCTGATAACAAAAACTAAAAATCCATCCGCATGGTTTCTATAAACTATAAACTAAAAACTATAAACTAAAAACTATATGACCAACAAAGAAATAACCATACGCCCGGCTTATCAGGCAGGACGCTTTTATGAGCGAAACCCGGAGCGGCTCAGTAAGGAAGTGGACAGCTATCTGGATGCCCACGCCCAGAATCCCTCCTACGACAACGTGGCTGCATTGATTGTGCCACACGCAGGATATTATTACTCCGGCAATGTGGCGGCAGCGGCTTACATGGCACTGAATCCAAAGATGCAATATAAGCGCGTGTTTTTGTTAGGACCAAGCCATCAGGCATGGCTCGACGGGTCATCAGCCGACAGTGCCTACGACTTTTATGCCACACCTTTGGGCAATGTGAAAGTGGACAAAGAAACCGCACAAATGCTCAACCAACAGAAAGAGGTGTTCCACTACAAGGAAAAAGCCCACCAAGGTGAGCACTGCCTGGAGGTGCAGCTGCCATTCCTGCAACGGAGACTGGGCGATGTGCCGCCCATCGTGCCGATAATCATCTCCACTGACGACTTCGACAAACTGAAACAGACAGCAGAACTCCTCCGCCCCTATTTCAACGACGACAACCTCTTTGTCATCAGCAGCGACTTCTCCCATTATCCGGCATACGACGATGCCTGTAAGGTGGACGCAAAAACTGCAGAAGCCATACAAAGCGGGGATGTATGGGAACTGATCCGAACCGTGGAGCAAAACCACCGCGACAACATCCCGAACCTCTCAACCAGCGCATGCGGACTGTTCCCCATCATCGTGCTCATGCTGCTCGCCGGCAACCAATACGAACCCAAACACATCCTTTACCAGAATTCAGGAGATATCGACAGCAACCATGCCGGCGGAGTAGTGGGCTACCATGCCTTCGCATTCCTGCGCAACAAAGCTAAAGAAACCAACGGATTCACCCTGACTGATGAAGAGAAGCATAAACTAAAGGAGATCGCATTCGGGAGCATCAAGACCGCAATCCAACATGAGAAGTTCAATCCCGGTGACCTCACACCCTACCCTGCCCTCAATGCCAAATGCGGAGCGTTCGTCTCGCTCCATCAGCACGGACACCTAAGAGGCTGCATCGGACATTTCGGAGAGGACACACCGCTAAACGAAATCGTGGCGGAAATGGCAAGGGCAGCTGCATTCGAAGACCCCCGTTTCCCAAAACTACGAAGCGACGAGCTAGACGACACAGACATTGAAATTTCAGTGCTCACCCCCATGCGACGCATTCAAAGCATCGACGAGTTTCAGCTTCACCGCCACGGCATCTACATCCGCAAGGGCTGGCGCTCTGGGACCTTTCTTCCGCAGGTAGCCGACGAGGTGGACTGGACAAAAGAGGAATTCATCAGCCACTGCGCACGCGACAAAGCCGGAACCGGATGGGACGGATGGCGCGATGCAGAACTTTATGTGTATGAAGCCATCGTGTTCTGATTAACTATAGAAACAATAACCATGAAAAAAAGCAGCTACTACCAAAAGGTGGAAGGAGATGTCGTGGAATGTCTGCTCTGCCCCCATCATTGCCGTATTGCAGACGGGAAGTCCGGTATCTGCAAAAGCAGGCGGAATTACAGCGGAGCCCTCTATAGCCTCGTCTATGGATGTCCGGTCGCTGTCGCCATCGACCCCATCGAGAAGAAACCTCTCTACCACTTCCATCCGGGAACCAAATGCCTGTCGTTGGCTTGTACCGGCTGCAACCTGCGATGCCTGCATTGCCAAAACCACGACATATCACAGATATCACCCGAACAAGAGGAATGCTACAGAATCTCACCGCAGCAGCTTGTGGATATATGTGTCAGCCAGGGAATTCCAGGCATTGCCTACACCTACACCGAGCCGCTCACATATATAGAATACGTGTCGGATTGTGCGAAACTGGCTCATGAGCACAGACTATGGAACATCCTGGTAACTGCTGGCTACGTGGAAGAAGATCCGCTCAACGACCTTATACCCTACATCGACGCAGCCAACATCGACCTGAAATATTTCAGTGACGAATGCTACCAGAAGGTGAGCGGAGCACATCTTGACGTGGTGCTCCGCACGATTATGACCATGCATAAGGCTGGTGTGTGGATTGAGCTGACCAACCTCATCATCCCCGGTGTCAACGACGACATGGAGATGATACGCCAGATGTGCCAATGGATTGTAACCAACGGAATGGCAGAAGTGCCACTCCATCTCTCCCGTTTCTTCCCACATTATAAGATGATTCAGACTCCCCCAACACCCATCAGCACACTCCAACAAGCCAAAGACATCGCTATCAGCGAGGGCATCTTCCACGTCCATCTCGGAAACGTATGATTTTTTAATTAGAAGTAAAAGAGGAAGTAAAAGAGGAAGTAAAAATGGAAGTAAAAATGGAAGTAAAAATGGAAGTAAAAATGGAAGTAAAAGAGGAAGTAAAAGAGGAAGTAAAAGAGGAAGTAAAAGAGGGAGTTAATTTTTAGAAAATGGGAGTTGTTAACTGAAAATTCGGATTTGACAATTCAAATAAGAAAGCGGGAGTCAAAAAGGACATCTGCCCTCTTCAACTCCCGCTTGAGACACTCAGGGGTTGTTCTAAAAAAAGAATTACTTACTTCTTCTTCCTCACAGGCCGTATGTTCATTCCGAAATTCCGGGTGTCGGTGTCACAACTGAGATCCCTATCAACGTAAATCATGTATGCATCATTGTGGTCCGACTCTCTACAAGTGGATGTCCAGAACCGACCTCTTCCTGCTCTTATAGTAGGGTCATCACCAGGAGAACCCGCCTCAGTGAGAAAGACTTTTTTCCCGACTTTAGTAAACAGAACACCTCCATGGACACCATTGAGATAACAATAATCCTCATAGTCTTCAAATCTACAATTATTTTCAAGGAAAACAGCCAGTTCACGGTTGGGCATCACCCAGTCCCCACCCCATTTCACGTGAGCCACATCGTAGTCCGTGCCGGCTATGTCGGCACCCAGATACGTGAATTGAAGGTCATTTTCGCTTTCTGAGAACTTGTATTCAGTCCAGAAGTAATCGCTCTTTGTCTCAGTCTCACCCCAAGAATAAAAACCACCGGTCTCCCAGGGAGCGTCAGCATCCACATTACAGCAGGCTATCTCATAGCCATTTCCCAAATCGATGGCATGAGGATGATGGTTGTCGGGACAAAACATCGCTCTCACAGCAGCATCAGGCGCCTCGAAAACAGGCCGTGCACACAAGCCGTAGTAGCGTTTCATTGTGTGGAGAACCACATTTGATTCAGAAACCTGAAGGGCTTCGGCATCACTACCAGTCCTGCTTGGAGCATATTTGGTGGTCCAGTAATAACCAACTGCGCTGCCTTCTATGCTCTCGCCACTGCGGTAGCCCGTGGCAGGCAAAAAGACTGACGAACCGTTAGACGCAGTGAATTTCCTGCCGCTTACACCATTCAGTTCTGTCCATTCGCTGGAACAATAATTGGCAAGCTTCGACAGCTGAGTATTGTCAGGCATATACCAGTTGCCGCCCCATGTCGCATACGACACATCAAACCGGTTACCGGTCACGCCGATTCTGGGTACAGGGAAAACGCCCTCACTGCTGTTGTAAAGCGAATAATTGTCAACATCGTAAGAACTCTTTTCCGTTGTCTCAGCCCAGGCATAATAGCCGCCAATCTCCCACGGAGCATCTGCGCCCACGTTGCAGCAGGAGAAGCTCACACCGAACCCCAAATCAATGACATGAGGATGATGGTTGTCAGGACACAGGCCGGCTTTTACCGCAGCATCCGGCTCTTCATAAGCCACAGGTCGGACAGACTGGCCATAACAACGGTCAAAATCATTGTTCCATGTTATCACATTGTCAAATTCAAACCAGAATTCGTAAGCATAGCCGGGAACAGTGTCACATACCGTTGATGTCCAATAGGAGCCGCTCTCTCCTTCCGTGAAATAGTAACCATCCTGTTTCTCTCCGGCTCCAGGAAGGAAAATGACGGCACCGTTCTTCGAGGTGACTTTCCTGCCTTTAATTCCATTGAGCGTAAACACCTCGTTGATGCAGTTACGGCCAAGATATTCTGCCTGAGAAAGGTTGGGCATACACCAACGGTCTCCCCATTTTACGTATGCCACGTCATGGATTGTTCTTGAGATGTCCTTACCGAGATCATAACACGACTCTTCACTTCCGTCACAATGCTGATAGGCGCTCCAGCCATACCAGGTATCCTCTTCCGTCTCTCCCCAGGCATAATGACCGCCAAATTCCCATGGAGCCGTAGCCCCCACATTGCAGCACGACCATTTCCTTCCATCGCCCATGTTGATGAAATGAGGATGATGGGAGTTCGGACAGAAGCCAGCAGCGACAGCCGGGTCGTCCATGTCGGTTTCTTGACCCGCCATAATGTTGACGACTGCCACAACGTCTGAGATGTTTACATTGCCGTCGCAATTCACGTCGGCAGTATCCATAAAGGACTTGTTACCGGAAATAGTGTTGATGACTGCCACCACATCCGATATATTCACGGTCTCATCGCCATTGACATCGGCCCAGTTCTTTGCCGAGAGCGAGATACAAAAGCAAAAGGATAAAAAGGATAAAAGTGGGCGTATTATTTTCATAAGGTTTGAAATTAAAAAGGTTGTAAACAGAGAAACAAAAAACAAGAAACACAAAAAAAGTGCGCATGAATTCATGCGCACAAAACATTATCCTACAACCATGTGGAAATAGTTTGCCATAAAGTGGGCGATTTTCAGAGAGTAGTCCGTATCGCCAAGTGAATTATATGACGCATTCGGATAATTGACCTGACCTACCACATGTTCCTTCTTGTCGTAATAAACCTTTCTGACGATTCTGTACTGAAGCATAAACTCATCAAACTCGTAGAGCACCTCAGCACGTACCGGCTTGCCTTTTATACCGTCGTCCTTCGCATCCTCCTTGCAGAACTTGGGAGCAAGATAATCGTAGCGAATCCAAATACGATGGGCTGAACCATAAGCCTCTTTGCAATCGCTGGCGTTCACCACCACTCTTTCATCCCCAGTAACGGTCTCATAGGTCTTAACCTGAGCACTTACAGATATGCATGCAAGCAGCATGCAAATCATTGAAAACATAAATTTCTTCATAAAAAATGATTTTGGGTTTGTATTAAAAGTAACTTTATTCTGCAAATTTAATAAAACCAACGATAACACACAAATTTTTAGTGAACTATTTATCCGTTGTCCCCGAATAGGTCAAATTTAAATGCAGTAATGGCTGAAAGAACAAACAAAGTGGAAGCATTGAAAAAGAAAAAAACACAGCAACAAACGAACATACAATTCGCAAGCATGTAGTAAATTTGCATCGAAAAACAAAACAAATGCAATTTTTTATAACCAAGAACATCAAAATTATGAAAAAAAGCATACATGGCACCAAAAGAAAACTTCGTCAGCACACCTGAATTCTGCGACTACCTCAATCCTTTTATGTTGACCTTTCATTTTCAGTTTCTATGGGATTTTTCTGAGAAGCTGAAAAAAGCAGAATGCATAAAAGCGGTGGATGCTTTCAGAAATTGGATTTATAAGATACCGGAATACATCCTTCGAAGCGATGAATATCTGAAAACCCATCAAATCCTCCACGACAGGAAGCTCCACCCTGCCTGCTATACAAGGTATCTGAATGAAGTTGTGAGAGTGCTGACATACAAGATGATTCCCGACAGATTCAAATCAGAATCAGACAAGCCGTTTTACAAGGAAAACATGCAATTAGACCTTATTTTTCCCTCTGACTTCTCTTTGGCTTCTGAATACGTGCCAGACTCAAGAGAGGATATGCTGTTCGAAAAGCCCGAAGAAGAGCGGAACACACCTGTTCCTCATATAAGCAAAGAGCAGTTTAAACTCAACAAAGAAGATAATCCGATTTTGGAAAAATCCAGCGAGGAATTTGACATATCTGTGGGGGTACAATAAACAATCAGGAATAATAAAAAAAATGAGGAATATTCGTTTATTTCTCATTTTTTGTTTGTATATTTGCCGTTGATACTGGAATCCAAATAAGAATCTGCCAAAAACAGTGTTTTTTTGCGGTTTCCATCAGGCAAAAGCCCACATCAACGTCAAAACAACAACTGAATAACCCCAAAACAAAGAAAACTCTATGAAAAAACTGAATCCGACAATCAAACTGGAAAAACAGATAGGAGAACAAATCTACACCGCCTTGCAAGGGGCGGTGGTGGAAGAAGTGCTTCGGAAGACCCGAACCACCAGTGGCGACACTTACTGGCGAAGCAGCATGGAAGGGCATAGTCTGAAAGTTCAGAAGCAGTTGTTACCAGACTTCTATAATCTATGCCAGGAAGTAAAAGAACAACTGAATTTCCAAGAAGACGTGGATTTCTACATCACCGGCGACTCATCGGTGAATGCATTCTCGCTGTCAGCTGAAGATGAGGGTCAGCCACATATCGTGAACGTGAACTCAGCCTTGTTCGACCTGATGAACGAGGATGAGATGCGATTCGTACTTGGACACGAACTGGGGCATCTCATCAACAGAGACTCCAAACTGTCAAGACTAATCGGGTTTGTGTTCCCGCCAAGAGCGGCTATCCCAATATCGCTTCAATACAAGATACGTTTGCATGAACAGCTGGCGGAGCTCGTGGCCGACCGCTACGGATACATGGCAACAGGCAATCTGGGCGTGTGTGTGACCGCCTTCTTCAAGCTGGCATCAGGACTTGATTTGGCAAAGATGAACGTGAGTATAGACGCGCTGCTTGTGGATAACACCCAACGGCTGGAATATTTCCTGAAAGACAAAGGTGTGAGCCGTAACTCTCACCCAGTCAATCCAATCCGAGTGGAAGCACTCCATTTATTCTCCACAGCAAAGACACAAAAAGAATTGAATGAAGGAATGGATGAGCTCATCAGCATCCTCCTGAAAGTAGGCGACAGCGAGCTTGACGAATATACAGCACAGTTTATCGCAGCGGCAGGACTTATTGTAGCAAATATCGATGGAAAAATCACCGAACAGGAAGCAGAACAGATTATCGACTCACTTGCTGGTCTTACCATGTTCCCAAGAAATTTCCTAGAGGAAATTGCAAATGGAGACGTTGGTGCTGTGTTCAACAGCGCAATTGAAAACATCCTGAAAATTGACCCGGGCACACGCGACGGTATGCTCCGCTATATGATTCTCGTAGTGATGTCAGACAAAATCATCGACAAAAAAGAAGTGGAATTCCTCTATTCTTTCGGGCAAAACATCGGTCTGAGCGAAATAGAAGTGTCAAATGCTATTGCAGAGTCCATTCAGAAAAACTACATTCCAAGTCTCAATTCCATCTGTTAAGTGAAGTATTAAATAATCAATAATATGAAAAAGCTATTTATGACCATCTTGCTGACGGCTTTCACGCTGGCTGCCGCAGCACAAGGAGTAGCAACAGCTCCTGAAGCACCGAAACTGACGTTCGCACTTCAGCTGAAAGTAACCCTCGGCGAAGCCTTTGGCATCAACAACACCCAACACGGGCGACGTACCGTAATTCCCATCACCGGCGGCACATTCGAAGGACCGGGACTAAAGGGAACCATCATCAACGGCGGAGCTGACTATCAGTTGGCGAATGCCGACGGCCGCTCTGAAATTGAGGCTATCTACTGCATCAAAACCGATGATGGCGTGTATATCCATGTTCGCAACCGCGGGATCATCACCTCAGGACAAGATGCTGAAGGGAAGCCAAACTTCTACTTCCGCTGCGCACCTCAGTTTGAGGCTCCGGCAGACAGCAAATACGGATGGCTGAACAATGCGCTTTTCGTCTGCGCCCCATCATTCGCACCTGGATTCCAAGGTATCACACTCAATGTCTGGAAAGTGGAATAGGATAATAAACAAGCAAAAAAGAGTCTGGAAAAACCGTGGATTCAGGTTTTTCCAGACTCTTTGCTTTTCATCTCATTTTTCACTATTCAACGAATGTTGAGAATTAGTGAAATCATTGCCTAAAAACAGCGAAATTCGTGTCTAAATATTACGTATCTAGAACTCAGTATGCTCTGTTCGGTTAATGATTTCGTTCTGCAAATCTTCACCGAGATCGTTGAAATAATCACTGTAGCCGGCAACACGGACAATGAGGTCGCGGTAGTTTTCGGGATGTTTCTGTGCGTCGCGTAGCGTGTCGGCATTCACCACGTTGAACTGGATATGGTGTCCGTCCATACGGAAATAAGACCGGATAAGATGTACCACATTCATGCACCCCTCCTCAGTTTTAAGAAGCGATGGAGTGAACTTCTGGTTGAGCAACGTGCCGCCAGTCTTGATATGGTCGATTTTCGCAGCCGATCGAATTACCGCAGTCGGGCCATTGGTGTCGGCTCCCTGCACAGGAGAGATTCCCTCCGACAACACTTTCCATGCATTCCGTCCGTCAGGAGTAGCAGCCGTGACACTACCGAAATACACATGACACGTGGTAGGCAGCATGTTCACCCTGTAGTCGGCCCCACGTGGCGACTTATGACCATTGATAGTGTCATAATACATGTCGAACACCTGCACCTCCTGTGCATCGGCATAGTCGTCATCGTTGCCATATTTCGGCGTGTTATAGACGAGGTTATACTGCAGCTTCTCATACCCCTTGAAATCGGCGTCGAGCGCATCGATTAGCGTCTGCATGGAAATGCTCTTCGTGTCATACACCTGATATTTCACGGCTGTAAGCATGTCGGTAATACTGCCCAGTCCCACACCCTGAATATAGGTGCTGTTATAGCGGGCTCCGCCACACATATAGTCTTTTCCACGGGCTATGCAGTCGTCAATCAGGATGGAGAGGAACGGCACAGGCATGTTTCTCATGAAAATACGCTCAATAATGTTGTTACCAGTGAGTTTCACTCCCATGAAATACTGAACTTGGGTGCGGTATGCCTCGAAAAACTCCTCGTAAGTCTTGAAATCAACCGGATTTCCAGTCTGCGGTCCGAGCTGCTTGTTGGTGCGGTGGTCAAAACCGTTATGAAGGGTCAGCTCAAGGATTTTCGGCAGGTTGAAATAGCCAGTAAGGATATATGCCTCGGTGCCGAATGCGCCTGTCTCCACACATCCGGAGCAACCGCCGTTTCGGGCGTCCTTCACATCCTTTCCCGCACGCAGCATCTCCTGAACGAGCGCATCAGTGTTGAACACCGATGGCTGTCCGAACCCGGTCTTTATGATATCCACCGCCTTACGTATAAAGAGGTCTGGGTTTTTCTTGCTCACCTGAATCATGGAGCTTGGCTGAAGGAGCCGCATCTCACGTATTACATCAAGAATGATATACGACATCTCGTTCACACCGTCGCTGCCGTCTTCCTTCACACCACCCACGTTGATGAGGCAGAAGTCGGTGTATGTGTTGCTCTCCTCTGCCGTCACTCCCACCTTTGGAGGCGACGGATGATTGTTGAACTTCACCCAGAACGACTCAAGCACCTCATATACTTGTTCTTTGGTGGTGGTGCCCTCTTCCATTTCTTTCTTATATATCGGAAAAAGTGCCTGGTCTAAGCGTCCCGGATTGAAGGAGTCCCACGGGTTGAGTTCTGTCACCACACCAAGATGGATGAACCAATAATGCTGAAGAGCCTCATGGATGGTCTCCGGTGCATGAGCAGGCACTTTACGGCAGATACGCGCCATCTCCGTAAGCTCTGCTTTACGTTGAGGGTCATTTTCGGCTGCCGCCAACTCATCTAGCTTCTCTGCATGACGCTCAGCATAGTGCATGATGGCATCACATACGATGTCCATAGCTCGCAGTTCATCAAGCTGGTCAATCGCTGTCGGTTTTTTCACCAAGTCGAGCTTGGCCATGCTCTCAGCGATGCGTTGCTTCAGGTCGAGCATACCGGTATGGAACATCTTTATGCCCAAAGCGGTATGACCGGGAGCACGTTGCTCCTGGAACTCTGTGAAGATGCCTGCAGCATAGCAGTCTTTCCATTCCTGCGGGAGCGATGCGAAGATGCGGTCACGGTTGCTACGTCCTTTCCAGAAAGGAATGATGATGTCGCGATAGGCGGCACGAGTCTCCTCATCTGACTTGAACGACACTTTCTTTCGGTCATTGAGTATCTGGAGGTCCTGAAGGGTATGGATGCAGATTTCAGGATAAGTCGGAGTAGCTTTAGGAGCTGGCCCACGCTCACCTACTATCAGCTCGCCCTCGTTGATGCAGATGGATTTGTTTTCCAGAATATACTTGAACGACAATGCCCTCTGAACCGGAACTGGCTCAGCGGCGGCAACACCCGATTTATAGAACTCGGTTATCAGCAGTGCCCGTTCCGCGGAAATACGGTTGACAGCGTTCAGGCTTTGCTCACGTAGTTTTTTTATTCTTTCTGATAATACCATATTAGTTGTTAGTTTTGAGTACTTAGTTTTTAGTTCTTAGTGATTTACTTCAGACTGCAACTTAATAGTCCAATAATCAAATTAAAAATATATCTCGTCTTCTTAATTTGTCATGTTGAGAAAAGCTGGAATCCGGCAGCAGCAAACTTGTTGTTGAGTGGCTGCAGGTCTTCCTGTGTGAGGTTGTGTGCATCGCCCATCTGCCAGTTCCGTCCGAGACGACGGTATTTGTCGAAACCTGTGCGGTGGAAAGGCAGCAACGACACTTCACGGACTCGCGGATATTGCAGCAAAACGGAGATAATCTGGTCAATGCTGTCCTCATCATCGTTAACTCCCGGAATAACAGGAATACGGATTATCACCCTACTTGCGTTTTCTGCCACTTTCGCCAGATTCCTCATCACCATGTCGAATCCAGTCCCTACATATTCGGCAAAGGTTTCGCTGTTCATCGTCTTCACGTCGAAGAGGAATATATCGGTGAGAGCGATAATCTTATCCATCAGCGGAGTATCAACTGCACCGGCGGTATCGACACATGTCTGAATGTTACGCTGTTTGCACCCGCGCAGACATTCCAGAAGAAACTCAGGCTGCATGATCGGCTCTCCGCCAGAGAAAGTCACTCCCCCGCCCGACTCGTCGAAGAACACCTCGTCGCGTGCTATCTGCTCCACGAGTTGCCCGCTTTCAATGGTATAACCCACCTGCTGAATATCATCAAAGATGTTGTCACCAAGCTTACGCTTCACGGTCATTGTCTCATGCTTCGGCGACTGGCTCTCAGGGTTATGACACCAACGGCACCTCAGGCTGCATCCTTTAAAGAACACAGTCGTGCGTATGCCCGGTCCGTCATTCACCGCATAGCGTTTGATATCGAAGATGAATCCTTGCAACTATTCTGTTTTTAACAGTCCACGAATTAGTCGAATTAATCCAACAGAAACACTCAAATCCTTTAATCGTAAACCCTTAATCGTAAATCCTTAAATCACAAATCTTTAAATCGTAAATCCTTAAATCGTAAATCCTTAAATCCTTAAATCACAAATCTTTAAATCGTAAATCTTTAAATCGTAAATCTTTAAATCGTAAATCCTTAAATCACAAATCTTTAAATCGTAAATCCTTAAATCCTTAAATCACAAATCTTTAAATCGTAAATCCTTAAATCCTTAAATCACAAATCTTTAAATCGTAAATCTTTAAATCGTAAATCTTTAAATCGTAAATTCTGAAATCATAAATAAAAGTCACTTCTTCTCTGTAGCACCGGTAACTCCATCCACTTTTTCTTTAGCATCTTTGGCATTCTCTTGTTCGCATTTCCCGCCACTGCAACCATCAGCATCAGGACGGTTCTTGAATTGTTCAATTTTCTTGCTCTTCTCGTTGCTCACCACCGTGGCTGCATAGCCGATGTCGGCAAGTTGCTTTACCAAAGTCGCCTCGCTCACTTGGTCGTTGTCGTAATAGACTGTGATTTCATGAGTGGTAAGATCGGTGCCAACACTTTTCACGCCTTCCACCTTCTCCAGCCCGTTTATCACTTTATTGGCGCACTTTCCACAGTGCATACGCTCTGACTTGACCACAAGCTTGTGGATGTCCTTCGCAAAAGAAGTGACTGTCAGCGTCATCATTGTCAAAATCAAGAATAGTCTTTTCATTACTTTGATTTGTTGATTGTTTATCTGACTGCAAAATTACGAAAAATTATTGATAAAACCTTATAATTAGGAAAAAAGAAACCAGTTCTTTTTCTTGCCCGGCGCACTATAGCGCGTCTCTACTGGGTGATGGGTTCGGGCACGGGGTGATTATGGACTTATTTAGCTCCCCAGGAAGTCTCTACTCCTCAGCGGCGAGGTGGACGGATTCGGTGTCATCGAAATTGTAGAAAGGTTTTTGAGGCTGTGGCTCTAGGTGTAGTAACGATGTCTCGGGTTGAGTTTTGTGGAGGTAGATTTGGAGGAGTGTTTGTTGCAGAGAGTTGAGGGTTTGTTGCCGGATGGCTGGCTTTAGCTGACATTCCCATATAGTGATGCAGTTCCATCCGAGGGCGGTGAGTTGGTGGATGGTTTTTGCGTCGCGGGTTTTGTTGCGGTTGATTTTACGGGTCCAGAAATCGGTGTTGGTTTTGGGGATGCGGTAGGCGGAACAGCCATCGTGTCCGTGCCAGAAGCAGCCGTTGACGAAGACGCAGGTTGCGTACTTACGAAGAACGATGTCGGGATGTCCGGGCAAACGGGGATGATTAAGACGGAAACGGAATCCATGGGCAAAAAGATACCGGCGGACGATGATCTCCGGCTTGGTGTTCTTGGAGTGTATCGCCGCCATGTTTTTGTGACGCTGTTCAGGAGAGAGTTTGTCCATGGGATTTTTGGGGAAGTTAATTTTTCAAGCGTCTTCGGGCATCAAGCCCTTGACGCTTGGCGCGGACGGGACGTCCACGCCCCCCAGCCGAAGACCTTTGAAGGCAACTGGGAGAAATGGGGTTAATAGGATTATATGGGAGTTATGGGAAAAATGCGCGGATGCATGAACTCATGCATCCGCGGGGTATTTGAAGAGAAAATTGAATCAGAGGATTGTTTTCACTGCCTCAAGCATTCCTTTCTCCTGGATGAGGTCGAGGTATTGCTTAACGAGGGCGGTGAGACCGGGAACGGTGTTGTTGAGGTTCTCTTTCCAGATATTCTCGGCAGCGAGAACACCTTCAGCCACACGCTGTGTGTCTCCAGTTGCCCAGAGGTCTGTAAGCAGCTGCATGATTTCAGGTGCGTCGTTTGGCTGGATAGGTGCTCCGTCAGCACGGTTACCACCTTTATAATATGTGATGATGGCAGCCAGTCCGAACACCAGTCCTTTCGGGAGCTCACCCTTACGCTCGAGGTAAGTCTTCACGCCCGGGAGATCGCGCGTCTCGTACTTAGGGAAGGAGTTGAGCATGATGGATGTCACCTGATGGTCAACGAACGGGTTGTTGAAGCGCTCAAGCACGTCGCCGGCGAACTTGCGGAGCTCATCCATCGGGAGGTTGAGCGTCTCCATAAGCTCCTCAAACTGCACCTTGTGGATATATTTGCCGATGACCGGATGATTGCAGGCGTCACGCACGATGTTCACGCCGGAGAGGTAAGCCACAGGTGAGAGCACTGTGTGCGGACCATTGAGGAGCGTCACCTTACGCTCATGGTAAGGCTTCTCGCTCGGTGCTATCAGCACATGCAGGCCTGCCTTCTCTGCCGGGAACTCCTTACGCAGCTGTGCTATCGACATGTTCTCCGGCTTCTCAATGACCCAGAGGTGGAAAATCTCACCCTGCACGACAAGGTTGTCGGCATAGCATATTTTCTTCTGGATCTGCTTGATTTCGTTGCGAGGGAATCCAGGTACGATGCGGTCAACGAGCGTGGCGCAAACATAGCAGTACTTGGTGAACCAGTTCTTGAACTTCTCATAGTCTTTACCGAAGTCGTCCTTCCAGAGTTCGATGTACTTGAAGATACATTCTTTAAGATGATGTCCGTTTAGGAAAATCAGCTCACACGGCATGATGATAAGTCCTTTTGTGCGGTCGCCCTTGAACGTCTGGAAGCGGCGATAGAGCAGCTGGGTGAGCTTGCCCGGATAGCTGGATGCCGGCGCGTCGGAGAGCTTGCATGAGGGGTCGAAAGCGATACCTGCTTCCGTGGTGTTGGAAATGACAAAGCGGATTTCAGGCTGATCGGCGAGAGCGAGGAACGCCTGATTCTGTGAATAAGGATTGATGGCTCGGCTGATGCAGTCGATACGCTGGAGTTTGTTCACAGGCTTGCCGTCTTGCCGTCCCTGGAGATTTACGTGATAGAGGCAGTCCTGGCCGTTGAGCCAATCCACCATACCACGCTCAATCGGCTGCACAACGACAACAGATGAGTTGAAGTCGGTCTTACGGTTCATCTTGTAGATGATCCAGTCAACGAAACAGCGGAGGAAATTGCCCTCTCCAAACTGAATGATTCTCTCTGGTGCCTTGCTTTTAGGAGCAGTGCGGGCGTTTAATGCTTTTAATGCCATAATAATTCGTTTTTAATGTTTAGTTAGTCTGATTTATTTGCAAAATTAATTAATATTTTTGAAAAGATAGGCATAAAACCAAAAATTATGCTTAAATTTGCAATAATTGGAAAACATTACTGATAAAAAGGAATAAAAACAAACAATTAACACTTAAAAAAGCAACGACATGAAGAAATTTATGGACGACAACTTCATCTTGCAGTCAGAGACCGCTCAGAAGCTGTATCACGAGCATGCCAAGAAAATGCCGATTATCGACTATCATTGTCACCTTGTGCCACAAATGGTGGCAGAGAACAAACGTTTTGACTCCATCACCCAGATATGGCTTGGAGGAGACCACTACAAATGGCGCGCCATGCGCAGTAACGGTGTCGATGAGCGGTTCTGCACCGGAAAGGACACAAGCGACTGGGAGAAGTTCGAGAAATGGGCAGAGACCGTGCCTTACACGTTCCGCAACCCGCTCTACCACTGGACCCATCTGGAACTGAAAACCGCATTCGGCATAGAGAAGACCCTGAATCCCGAGACTGCCCGCGAGATTTACGATGAATGTAACGAGCAAATCAAGAATGACCCGAAATTCACTCCCCGTGGCCTGATGAAGCACTACAACGTGGAGATTGTATGCACCACCGACGATCCGGTTGACTCTCTGGAATACCACAAGCAGGTGGCAGCCGACCCGACAATGGAGACCCGTATGCTACCCGCATGGCGTCCCGACAAGGCAATGGCAGTTGAAGTGCCAAGCAATTTCAAGGCTTACGTTGACAAGCTCTCTGAGGTGAGTGGTGTGAGCATCAAGGATTTCAACGACTATATCGACGCGATTCAGAAGCGTCACGACTTCTTCGCGTCGATGGGTTGCAAGCTGAGCGACCACGGCATTGAAGAGTTCTATGCTGAGGACTACACCGAGGCAGAAATCAAAGCTATCTTTAAGAAAGTGTATGGCGGCAAGGCATTGAGCCAAGAGGAGATCATGAAGTTCAAAAGTGCGATGATGTATATCTTCGCCGTCCAGGACGCAGAGGCAGGCTGGGCACAGCAGTTCCACTATGGTGCCATCCGCGACAATAACTCGAAGATGTTCAAACAGCTCGGTCCAGACACTGGTTTCGACTCCATCGGTGAGTTCAACACCGCCAAGAAATGCTCGAAGTTCCTCGACCGTCTGAACGCAGAAGGCAAGCTGGCAAAAACCATCCTCTACAACCTCAACCCTTGTGCAAACGAAGTGCTCGCCACGATGCTTGGTAACTTCCAGGATGGATCGTGTCCAGGCAAAATCCAATGGGGAAGCGGTTGGTGGTTCCTCGATCAGAAGGACGGTATGCAGAAGCAGATGAATGCCCTGTCACTGCTTGGTCTGCTGAGCCGTTTCGTGGGTATGCTCACCGACTCACGCTCGTTCCTATCCTACCCTCGTCATGAGTATTTCCGCAGGATTCTTTGTAATCTCGTGGCAACTGACATCGAGAACGGTGAAGTGCCTTACACGGGTTATGAGGCAGCGCGCGTGAACCAGATGATTGAGGATATCAGTTATAACAACGCGAAGAACTACTTCTGTTTTTGATTGATAGTTGATAGAATATTTGATTTGGAAACGGGCTGATTACGGTTTTATTTAGACACCCCACCGGGAGTCTCTACAAGTTCTACGGTTATTTCATGCGTTTTAAAGTATTTATGAAACGTATTAATAGCGGGCTGATTACAGTTTTTTGATTAGTTACAAGACATACAATAGCGCGTTTTCACATCATAAACGAAACGAAATTTTGAAGAGGAAGATTATTTATACATTAGCATTGTTTGCCTGTGCCTTCGGAATGAGGGCACAGGTGAATGGTGTGTTTGTTGAGAATCTGAAAACATTGAGAGTGGAAGTGAATGGTATATGGGATCATCCACCCGTTGTGCCCCTGGGAGGTAACAACAAAGTGGAAATCAGCTTCGACGACATGCAGCACACATACGTTCGGCGTACATACCACATCACCCACTGCAATGCAGACTGGACTCCCAGCGACCTGCTTGAGAACGAATATCTCGACGGGTTCAACGACCGTCCTATTGAGAATTACGATCCTTCGATGAACACGACAATGCTCTACAACCACTACAGCCTCGTATTTCCTAACGAGGATGTCCGGTTGAAGGTGAGCGGTAATTTCATAGTTGACATCATGGAGGACGGTGACGATGAGCCCGTGGCACGTGCCTGTTTCTCTGTGTTGGACCGTCGGGTGGATGCCTCACTCTCCGTCACTCCCAACACCGACATCGACCAGTATGCGAGTCATCAGCAGGTGAGCATCGGCATCAATTATTTCAACTACGATGTCCACCGTCCAGAAGAAGAGCTCCGTCCCGTAGTACTTCAGAACCGCCGGTGGGACACCCGCGTGGATGTGGGCCGTCCGAGCAACATGCGATCAACTGAGTTATTATATGATCATGACCGAGATTTAATCTTCCCCGCTGGCAACGAATACCGTCGTTTTGAAATTTTGGATGAATATGTTCCCACCATGCGTGTGGAGAGCATGAGTTACCACGAACCATATTATCATGCCACAATCATGACGGATGAACAACGCCGCAACTACATTTACGATCAAGACCAGGACGGCCGTTTCTTGGTCCGTAATGGCGACAACGTGGATAACGCCACAGAAAGCGACTACTTCATCACCCATTTCCAGCTCGACATGCCGGAAATCGAAGGTGGAAAGGTGTATCTGAACGGTGACCTGACCTACAACAGCTACACAGAAGACTATGAGATGTTCTACGATGATGAGCGGGGAGCATATATGATTTCCGTACCGTTGAAACAGGGGTCGTATAATTATCAGTATATATTCGTTCCCAATGGCTACTCCCGCGGCAGTGTGGCAGAGACCGAGGGGTGTTTTCATCAGACAGAAAATGAATACTGCGTGTATGTATATCACCGCCCTTTTGGAGGCAGATACGACCATCTGGTGGGATATGCAACGGTGAAATATAAGATATAGTTGAGAATTTAAAGGGGAGTTAATTGTTCTAATGGGAGTTAATTTCTTTCAGAAATGGGAGTTAATTTTCTTTTAGAAAATGGGAGTTGTATCCCTGCGAGGTGTCAGGGGTTCCCTATGATTGCATAGGATAACCTAGGATTTCCTAGGAACTCATAAAAAAGGGAAAAAACTAAAAATAAAGAAAGAAGAAAGGCTAAATTAGGAATGAAACGGAAAATAACATTCATACTACTGATGCTGTGTGCATTGGCATCATTCAGTCAGAGTGCGGAGGAGCATGTGAAAAATTTTCTGAGCAGCTACAGCCTTCCTGGCAACAGCCGTGTTCGGAAAGCCTCTGTAAAGTCGATGGAGGTGAATGAACGCAAATCGGCTATCAAACTGGTACTAACAGGCGGTGCTGACAACATGTATTTCACAGATGATATCGTTGCCAAGATGTACAACGATATCCAGGGGTGTCTGCCTGAAGAATTTCAAAAATATAAGCTGAGCATTGAGGCTGACGGAAGGCCCATAGAATATCTTGTGCCGAATGCCATCCGCCGTGGCAAAGCTGACAAAAGTAAAGCCTGGAGAAAAGAACATGATGAAGATGATGACCGATGGGTGACCAATCTGTCTCGTCCCTACAAGATATCTAAAGGCCTCGACGGTCATCATTTGAGTCTATGTCAGAGCCACGGCCGCTACTATGACGCGAAAAAAGGCGGATGGGTGTGGATGCGTCCGCGTCTGTTCTGCACCACCGAGGATTTGTTCTCTCAAACATTCGTCATACCCTATATTATTCCAATGCTGGAGAATGCCGGCGCCACCGTGTTCACCACCCGTGACCACTTCTGGCAGAACGCCGAGGAGATTGTGGATCTCGACCAGGATGAGGATATGAAATATTTCGAGGTGGCGATGAACGAGGATGAATGGGAGAACAGCCCCCTTCCTGGTTTCCGCCACGCCCAGGAAATCTATTCTGGTAATGACAGTCCGTTCGGCAAAGGCAACTGCCGTCAGATCAAATCAGTGAAGCCATCGAAGCGTGCGAGCGAGATGGCATTGGTGCAGTGGATTCCCGACATCCCTAAATCAGGGAAATATCCGGTGTATGTATCGTATCAGTCGTTTAAGAACAGCGCGGAGGACGTGGTCTATGAGATTCACCATGCCGGAGGTGTGAGTGAGGTGAAGGTGAACCAGCGCATGGGCGGCGGCATGTGGGTGCTGCTTGGTGAGTTTGAATTCCTTCAGGGAATGAACGACAACGGCAAGATAGTGTTGAGCAACATCTGCCGGCGGAAGGGGCAGACAGTGAGTGCCGATGCCGTCCGTTTCGGCAGCGGTATGGGCAACATCGTCCGTGGCGGGAGCGTGAGCGGTCTTCCCCGTTGGGCTGAAGGCGCGAAATACTCAGCGCAGTGGAGCGGGATGCCCGACAGCTGCTTTGCCTCGATTGAAGGCGACGAATACCGCAGCGACATCTACAGCCGTCCAAAAAGCACGAACGAGGTGGGCGGCGGCAGCGTATATATCCCCAACCGCGACGGCAGGAAAGTACCAATTGAGGTTTGCATGGCATTCCACACCGATGCCGGATTCTCTAAGAGCGACGGTTTGATCGGTCCGTTGTCGATTTGCACGACCGACTATAACGATGGCGTACTAGCCAGCGGCATGGACCGCTACACAAGCCGAGATCTCGCCAGCCTGCTCTACGAGGGTGTGGACCGCGACATGCAGAAATATCATTTTTCGGTTCGGGGGCTGTGGAACCGAGACTATGGCGAGAGCCGTGCACCCGACGTGCCTGGTATCATCTTCGAAATGTTGTCGCACCAGAATTTCGCCGACATGAGGCTGGGCTACGACCCACAGTTCAAGTTTGATTTTTGCCGCTCGATTTATAAAAGTGTACTGCGCTATGTCTGCTCGATGCACAACAAGCCATACGTGGTGGAGCCATTGCCCGTGACCAACTTTGCAGTCCAGCTGAACGAGGACCGCAACGAGGCTACACTATCCTGGACACCAGTCAACGACCCACTTGAGCCGAGCGCAACTGCAACCAGCTACGTGGTTTATACTCGCAAAGGCCGTTACGGCTTCGACAACGGTCAGGTGGTAAGAGGATCATCACTGACCGTTCCACTGACACCCGATATAGTATATTCATTTAAAGTATGCGCACTTAACGATGGAGGACAGAGTTTCCCGTCGGAGATATTAAGTGCGGGCATCTCTTCACGCAACAATGGCACGGCATTGATTGTGAATGGCTTTACCCGACTGGAAGGACCGGCATGGTTTAACACAGAGACCGAGCAAGGTTTTCTGCTTGACAAAGACCCCGGCGTACAATATGGTGCCTTCGCCGGTTTTTGCGGCAGGCAGAAAGTGTTCACAAAATCAACAATGGGATCTGAAGAGGTTGACGGCTTAGGCTACAGTGGAAGTGAGTTGGAAGGCAAAGTGATTATGGGAAACACTTTCGATTACCCATGCATCCATGGTGAAGGCATGCTGACTAACGGTCATTCGTTCACGTCGGTTAGTGAGCAGGTATTCAATCAGACAGGTAATTTAAGCAACTACCGCATCATCGACATGATTTACGGTGTTCAGAAAGAATTCAATGATCAGAGCGTGAGCCGTCTGGCAAATTTTGCCTCCAATGGCGGGAAGGTTATTTTGAGTGGTGCGAACATGATGAAAAGCGGAACAATCTCAGGTCGTTTTGGTATCAGCAGCTCAGGCAGTCTGACCGACCGTTGTCAGCTGAGCGGCAAATACGGACTGTTCGACATCTACCGCGAGATGAACAGCGAAATGTACTGTGTGCCAGAACCCGACATCCTCATTGCTCCTGAGGGCAGTGAGATAATGGTGGAGTTTGCTGGTCATGGTGTGGCAGGCGTTAAGAACGGCAATGTCACGCTGTTCGGCTTCCCGCTTGAGACCATCAGCGACCAACGGATGATAAACACGCTGATACGGGACGCAATTCTCTAGGATTTTCAAGGATTATATAGGATTGCCTAGGAATTCCTAGGATTATAAAGGTCATAATCAGTTTTTATAGAAAAACAGCTGATGGAACAACGGACATTACAACTGACGGACTGGCTGCCAACCACAAAGAAAGAAGCACATCTCAGGGGATGGGATGCGGTTGATGTGGTATTGATGAGCGGTGATGCCTACGTTGATCATCCGTCATTCGGCTGTGCGGTTATCGGACGGCTGCTGGAGACGTTCGGGCTGAAAGTGGCGATAGTGCCTCAGCCCGACTGGCACGGTGATTTCCGCGACTTCCGTAAGTTTGGCCGTCCGCGCCTGTTTTTTGGAATCTCTCCGGGCTGCATGGACTCGATGGTGAACAAATACACGGCTGCAAGACGGCTGCGCAGCGAGGATGCCTATTCACCCGACGGCCGTCACGACCTCCGTCCTGAGTATCCGACGATTGTATATACCCAAATTCTGAAAAAACTCTATCCCGACGTACCGGTAGTGCTTGGAGGCATCGAAGCATCGCTGCGACGCCTGACCCATTACGACTACTGGAGCGACAGACTTCACAAGTGCATCCTCTGCGACAGCGGCGCTGACCTGCTGATTTACGGCATGGGCGAGAAGCCGATGGAGTCGCTTTGCGAGCTGCTTGCAGAAGAGTTTGAGGACCGAGACACCGATGTGCGCTCATTCCGTAACCTGCTGCTACGTCATCCTCAGAAACAGACTGTGATGCTGCTAAAAGAGAAGGAGATTCCGAGAGGCATCCGTCCTGACGACATCGTGCTGCACAGTCATCAGGAGTGCCTGCACGACAAACGCAGTCAGGCGGAGAATTTCCGGCATATCGAAGAGGAGTCGAACAAATATGCCGCCCGGCGTATCATACAGCAGTATGGCGACGATGAATATGCGGTGGTGTTCCCGCCCTATCAGCCAATGAGCCAGGATGAGCTGGACCGATCGTTCGACCTGCCTTACACCCGTCTGCCCCACCCCAAATACAAAGGCAAACGGATTCCCGCATACGAGATGATTAAACACTCTGTCTGCCTGCATCGTGGCTGCTTCGGCGGCTGTGCGTTCTGCACCATCTCCGCGCATCAGGGTAAGTTCATCACGTCGAGGAGCAAGGACAGCATCCTGAAAGAAGTGAAAGCCATCACGTCGATGCCCGACTTCAAAGGCTACCTGAGCGATCTGGGCGGTCCGAGCGCAAATATGTATGCCATGCACGGGAAGAGCCTTGAACTCTGTCATAAGTGTGCCCGTCCGTCGTGCATACATCCGAAAGTATGCAAGAACTTGAACACCGACCACAGCCAGCTGCTCGACATCTACCACAGCGTGGATGCCCTGCCGAACATCAAGAAAAGCTTCGTGGGCAGCGGTGTACGCTACGACCTGATTCTTCACGACACGGGGAACGGCAAAATGAATGGCGTGAATCGTGAATATGCCAAAGAGCTGATTGTGAACCACGTGAGCGGACGGTTGAAAGTGGCACCTGAGCACACGAGCGACCATGTGCTTCAGCTGATGCGCAAGCCGTCGTTCAAGTTGTTTTACGAATTCAAGGAGCTTTTCGACCAAATCAACAGGAAGCACAACCTACACGAGCAGATCATTCCCTATTTCATCAGCAGCCACCCCGGCTGCACCACAGCCGACATGGCTGAGCTCGCCGTGATTACCAAAGCTCTCGACTTCCGTCTGGAGCAGGTGCAGGACTTCACCCCTACCCCCATGACCATCAGCAGTGAGATGTGGTACACGGGGCTCGACCCCTACACGTTGAAGCCTGTCTTCTCCGCCAAAAGCCCAGCCGAAAAACAAAAACAAAGGATGTTCTTCTTCTGGTACAAGCGCGAGGAACGGCAAAAGATTATGCGTGAGCTGAGACAGATAGGGCGGGAAGATTTAATCCGGAAGTTATTTTAACTATCAGAATAATCGGAATAATCTGAGTATTCAGAATGTTTAAAATATTCAAAATATTCAGACTATGCAACTGAAAACAAATGCACCGATGGAATCAAACAAAGAGCTGGAACTGGCATGGAAATTCATTAAGGACACAAACGTGAGTATGTTTCTCACGGGTAAGGCAGGCACGGGCAAGACCACGTTTCTGAAAAAACTTCGTGCGGAGATGCCCAAACGTATGGTGGTGGTGGCTCCTACTGGCGTAGCTGCCATCAACGCCGGCGGTGTGACCATCCATTCGTTTTTCCAGCTGCCAATCGGCATCCACGTTCCAGACAGCAAGATGAAGCGGGAAAAGCGCTACTTCACAATGAGCAAGACGAAGAAGAGCATCCTCCGCACACTCGACCTACTCATCATCGACGAAATCAGCATGGTGAGGAGCGACCTCTTAGATGCCATCGACGAGATGCTCCGTCAGCACCGCGACCACAGCAAGCCATTCGGCGGCGTGCAGCTGCTGATGATTGGTGACCTCCATCAGCTGGCTCCCGTGGCGAACGACCAGGAATGGGATATACTGAAGGACTATTACGACACCCAATATTTTTTCGGCAGCAAAGCCCTTCAGCAGGTTCGATACGTCACGATTGAGCTGAAAAAGATATACCGCCAGGAAGACGATCATTTCATCCGTCTGCTGTCGAACATCCGCGACGGCCACCTCGACCATACCACCATCAATGCGCTGAACCAGCGGTACATTCCCAATTTCCAGCCACCCGCCCAGGATGAGTATATCAGGCTTACCACCCACAACTACCGTGCCGACCAGTACAACCAGCAGCAATTGTCGATGCTTCCCGGCATGAGCCGGATTTTTGAATGTGTGGTTGAAGGCACATTCCCCGAGAACTCTTTCCCTGCCGCCAAATCCCTGGAGCTCAAACTGGGCACACAGGTGATGTTCATCCGCAACGACAGCGGCGGCGAACGCTATTTCAATGGAAAAATCGGCAAAGTGGTGGGGTTCGGCGACAACAGAATCCTCGTGCAGGGAAACAATGACCCGCAGCCCATCAGCGTGGAGATGGCTGAATGGGAAAACACGGAATACGAAATCGATGAAAAGAGCAAGAATATCCAGGAGAAAGTAATTGGGCATTTCCGTCAGTTTCCGCTTCGGCTGGCTTGGTCTATCACCGTCCACAAAAGCCAGGGACTGACATTCGACCATGCCATTCTCGACATAAACTACAGCTTTGCTCCAGGACAGGTGTATGTGGCACTGAGCCGTTGCAGGAGCTTAGAAGGACTGGTGCTGTCCAATCCGCTTTATGTGAAGTCGCTTGCCACCGATAAGGCGGTTGTTGAATTTATCGACAAAGAATTATCCTCTGCCGAGAATACCTACAGCCAGTTTGAAGAGTTGAAAACCGCCTATTTCCATTCCTTGCTCGACGAGCAGTTCGGATTCAGCAAACTGGTTAGCTGCGTGAACGATACAACCCGCGTGTTCAACGAATTTCTGTTCCGCAAATATGCTGACTTAGCTAAAGCTTGGATGGAAATAAGCCGTGACATCGAAACGAAACTAACAGGTGTGGCTAAGAAATTCCGACAGCAGTATGTCCGTCTCTTGAGCCAGAACGGAGAGAAACTGGAGGATGCCCATCTTCAGGAGCGCATCCGCAAGGCTGCCGATTATTTCAACACATACCTGTGCAGCCACCTCACAGGGCTTGTTAACCGAAGCCGAAATCTGGAAATCGGCAACAAACAGACTTTGAAACGCTATGAGAACTCATTCGAACGGCTTGTGCTCGAACTCCGCCTGAAATGCTACACACTTGCCCAACTCGCCCATCATGACTTCAGCGTGAACGCTTTCCTCCACGATAAAGCCCTCGCCGTGTTGCCTGAAGAGGAATTTGTCAAAAAAAGCAGAAGCAGGAGCCGCAGCAACACCGCCAGTCAGAAACCGGAAAAGAAAAAACGTGAGCCGAAAGGCACCACCCAACGTGTCTCACTGGAAATGTTCCGTTCAGGTATGAACTACAACGAGATAGCCGCTGAACGGATGCTGGTGCCATCCACTATCTTCGGACATCTGAGAAGTTTTGTGGAAACAGGCGATCTGAAATGGGAAGACATCATCATCCAGGAGCATATCACATTCGTAAAAAAACTGTTTGAACGTGAAGGGACACCAGACAACATTTCCGACTACAACCGGCTGCTTCCCAAAGATATCTGTCCAAACGAATATTATCATATAGCCAAGATGCTGCTGGGAGAGGATTAGTTTAATAATAAATAAACTATGATTTTTTAATTAAACGTCACACCCCTTTGATAGCCTCCTTCACTTGTTGCATGTTGCTGCGAGAGACAGGTAGCGATTCGTGACAATGCCTGATAATTAGCTGCATAACCCCACCCTTTGACTCAATTTTCTCCACTTGATGCAGGTTGACGAGAAATGCCCTGTGACAACGTACAATCATCGGATAGTCACTCAGCTGATCCTCTATCTGCTTGGATGTGGCACGCAGCATATCATTACGCACCTTGCCTTCATCGGCAATCCGATACACCTTCACATAGTTTCCAACCGCCTCAACATATAAAAGATTGGAAACATGAAGGTCTATCTTCTCTTTGGTCGTGCCTGAAAGCACTATGTCGGCAGATAACTTAGGAAACGACCGTTTTTTATCTGTTTCTTCCGTTGAAGAAACCGGTTCATCCTCCATATTCGAGTCTTCAGCCTTATGTGTTTCCTTTTTTTGTTGCACATTGTGCTGCTGTAACATCTGCAACCGCTCATTCAACTGCCTGGTTTCCTCCAGTTCTGCCGCAAGAAACCGGCTACGGAACTTAAACCGCCAGTAAAGACCGATGGCGAACGAGCAGAAAGCAAATATAAGCAAGGTTTCAACGAAGTTAATCCACGATAGGTGGTTGCTCTCCACCTTATCACTCAAGAACCAATGCCTGTACAGACAAATCATCAAAGTAATAAGCAATGTGTTGATGATTTGGAACCACAGATTCCGGCGTATGATATATCCCACCCCTTGTTCGTAGGATCTTGGCATCCTGATGAGATATTTCAAGATGCCCTCTGTCACAAAACAGACACCGACTCCCAGCAGCCCCATTATCAGCAGATGTGCGTATGCCTGCCACTGCCATGCCTCAAGCCCGAAGGGTTTGAACACCATCAATGCCAGAATGGTGAAGCTGGTGCTGATGACACGTATCGTGAATGTTTCTTTTCTTCCTTTTTCCATACAGTCGGCAAAAATACAATAAATCTACTGAAAAACCAAACCATTCGTCACAAATCCGCCATTTATCCCATTTTTCACCGTCACTCGTCACATAAAAGGGCTGAATATCCCTTTTTTTTGGAGCTGTTTAAAAGTCACCGTAACTTTGCACTCGTAATTCGCAACCAGACTGTTTTTTCTGAAGAAAAGATGACGATAAGACGAGACTATAGTTTTTTAGAACAACAAGATTTCAGATTTACATTTTTAAAACAAACAAATCATATTATGACAAGAAGAACAATGATTGGTATTATTTGCATCGTGACAGGCTTGATGATGTTAGCTAACATGTGGAACATCATCCGTATTGACTGGCTTTGGCAACAGCCATGGACGGCATACATCGCACCATTGTTGCTGTTATTTATTGGTGTCCGGCTCATCATCAGCAGTTTCAGACGCAACCGTGACCAGTGGCTGCAACGGCCGGTTCCTGACGGTGAAGAAGGTAAACGCATCTGCTGCAAGACAAGTTTCGGAGGCGATGAATACATCTATAAAGGCGAAGCGTTCCACGGTGCACGTCTGGAAGCCTATTGCGGGGGTATCCGGCTGAACCTAAGCAATGCCGTCATCAGTGAAGACGAGGAAATCGATATCCAAACCTTTATGGGTGGTGTGGAACTGATTGTTCCTGCCTCGGTAAACGTTGTTGTAAAGAGCCGCAGTTTTATAGGCGGTGTGGGCAATGAGACAACTTGCACCATCCGCGACAATGCTCCCTGCCTCCATGTCATTGCCAGCAACGTTTTAGGCGGAGTCAGTATAAAGAATTAGAAAAAATGAAGAATTCTTATAAGTTAACAGTGAATAGTTAATAGTGAACAGTGTATTTTCTTTTGATGATGAGATGATAAAGATTTAGAAAAGAAGTATTTTAATCCATTCGTTTAAATTCGCATAGATTCGTTGTAGAAATATTAGAATATAAGTTGTAGAGAAAATTCAAGTTATTAATAACAAAATATAATTCTAACAAAATGAGAAGAATGAGAATGGCAGCATTGATGGCTGCGCTGATGATGACAGTGATGAGTTCCGCCAGCACATTGGACGTGAGCGGAAAAGTGATAGACGAAAACGGTGACCCGATGCCCTACGTGAATGTAGTGTTGCTGTCACTCCCCGACTCTGCTTTTGTTCAAGGCTCAGTGACCGATGACCAGGGCATGTTCAGGGTTGTGACCGACAAGAACGACGGTCTTTTGAAACTGTCGTGTATAGGATATGAGACTCAATACGTAAAAATCCATGAGGCAGACGGACTGACATTCCAGATGTCTGTAGATTCCAGGATGCTCAACGAAGTGGTGGTAAAAGGGACTTTGCCACGGACTCATGTGAAGGGAGACGCCATGCGCACCACCGTCGAAGGCACAATCTTAGAGAAAGCCGGAACCGTGAGCGACATGCTGTCAAAAGTGCCGTCACTCGAGGCTGAGCGCGATGGAGCAGTGAAAGTGCTGGGTCGTGGAGATGCAGAGGTATATATCAACGGGCGCCGGGTGCTTGATGCCAAAGAACTCTCACGCCTGCGGTCCGACCAGATACAATATGTGGAGGTAGTACAGAATCCAGGTGCCCGGTATGCCGCATCCACAAAGGCAGTGGTTCGAATCCAGCTGAAAAAAGCCCAGGGTGAAGGCTTCAGTTTTCAGGACAATGCCGGTGGCGTCTATCAGTATGGCACCACCATCACGAACAACCTTGACGTGAACTACCGCACCGGCGGGCTGGACATCACCGGCTCGTTCTGGGCAGGCCGTTATGGTCATTCAAAATCACTGCAGGAAAACGACCTGATGTATTTCGTGGGGCCTGACCAATATGCAGGTCATTCAACCCAGGAATCCAAAGGTGTATGGAAAGGATGGTCGCCTCAGTTGCAAGTGAACTATATGCTGAATGAAAACCACAGCTTCGGTGCTTTCTACAAATACGACCGTCATCCAAGTTATGATTTCAGGAGCCTGTTTAAAACCGACAATTACGAAAACGGTGTTTTCACAGAGCGCTCGGAGAGTGACATCCGACAGGACAACCGTTTCCGCAAACATATCTTCAACGCCTACTACAACGGAAAAATAAGCCAGATGAGCATCGACTTCAATATCGACGGACTGTTCGATCGGACTGAAGAGCCGGGAAGCACCACTGAGACAACTGTTCCGACAGACGGCAGCTCCGTTGTGCGCAGCATTGAGAGCAACACCAAAAGCAGCAACAGCTTCTGGGCTTCCAAGCTTGTCCTGGGATATCCGCTTTGGAATGGAACACTCTCTTTGGGCGGTGAATACTCCCACAACCACCGCACCGACGCCTACACATTCACAGCCAGCGAGTCCGTTCCCGTGAAATCCACCGACACAGAAATCAATGAATCGTCGGCAGCGGCTTTCGCAGAATATGGAAGGGCATTCGGAAAGGTATTCGCACAGGTTGGATTGCGCTATGAGCACCTCTCAAACGACTACTACAACTTCGGCGTGCGTCAGGATGAGACATGCCGCAGCTACGGCGACTGGTTTCCCACAGCAGTCATCTCTGCCCCTATCGGGAAAGTGCAACTCTCCTTATCTTACAGGCGTGACATACAGCGTCCTAACTACAGCAACCTCACCAGTTCCACAATCTACATCAACCGATACACCTACCAAAGTGGCAATCCCTATCTGAAACCCACCTACACGCATAGTCTTGTACTCAACGGCGCATACAAATGGATGAACCTGAGTGTTAATTATGCGCGTACAAAAAACACAGAGACGTTGTCCACCGAACCTTATCCGGGTTCCGATGATCCGCTTATCAGCCTCATACGCCCCATCAACACCAAAGAGCAGTACAACCGTCTGACGATTGTTCCGTCGCTGCGTCCGGTCATCGGATGCTGGCATCCCATCTGGAGCCTTTACGCCATCTTCCAGAACTACAAGACCCCATGTGCCGACGGATCCACCATCACGCTCAGCCGTCCGTACTTATCACTCGCATGGCAGAACGACATCGAGCTGCCACACAGCTACAGGCTGAATATCTCGGCGCAATGGTCATCGAAAGGCGATTACGATAATTTCCGTGTAACCAAAACCCGTCTCAACACATCTGTCGGCGTGCAGCGTGATTTCAATCTCCACAGGCTCGGAACACTCACAGCCGATATACGCTGCGGCGACCTGTTCAACAGCAGCAAGACCAGCGCAACCGTCTATGGCATACGCGAAATCACCTCGTTCAATCCCGCCCGCCGTACGTTCACAATCGACCTCACCTGGAAATTCAACGAGGCACGAAGCAAATACCGCGGTTCAGGTGCCGGAGAAAAGCAGAAAGCAAGAATGTGATTTTTTCACAAACATTTTAAAAAGATATTATTCGTGCTGCAAACTTAGAGTACAGATTCGTATTGATTCGTTCTAGAAAAAAATCAATTAATTTTATTCGTTAAGATTCGCATTGATTCGTTGTGGAAAAAGAAATCATTAAAAATAAAAGAGGATGAGCGAATTACTCATCCTCTTATATGTTAAGAAGAAAGGATTGTGTCAATCCTGTTTCTCGTTGAGTGCCCTGATTTTCTCCTGCACCTCCTTGAGTTCTGCCTTAAGCTTCTCAATCTTACGGTTGATTTCCTCCACGAGTGCGTTGCCGTTCTTCGACTTAGAAGAGATGGAAAGGAACCCGAGGTTATTCTCGTAAGTCTTGATTTCGTTGGTGAGGATATCGCGTTGACGGATGAGCTTATCCTTCACACGTCCGTCGGTGTCTTTCACCTCGCTCTTGAAGCGGTTGATTCTGCGTCTTGACGCAGTCTCGTTAAGTGCGCCATACAGACGGTCCATCTGTGCTCGGAAGGCTTTGTAGATAGTTTCCTTCTGCTTGAACGGCACAAAGCCAATCTGGTTCCACTCATCCTGAGCCTCACGGAGTTTTGGACGGAAGTCACCCTCCTCTGTCTCAGGGTCGATTGCTGCAAGCTGGTCAATAATCGCCTGCTTTTTCTTGAGGTTCTCTTCCTGCTCGCCAAAGACGGCTGAGTTGGCTTCTTTCTTCGCTGCAAAGAAAGCGTCGCAAGCGGCATTGAACCGTTTCCAGATTTCGTCGCTGTATTTCTTCGGCACGGTGCCTATCTCCTTCCACTTTTTCTGGAGGGAGATGATGGCATCTGTGGTTTTCTTCCAGTCGGTGCTGTCTTTAAGTGCCTCAGCCTGTTCGCAGAGCTCGAGTTTAAGCTGGTAGTTTGCGTTCAGACTCTCGTGTACACTCTTAATGAACTCAGACTTGTGATTGAAGAAATTGTCGCAAGCAGCACGGAATCGCTCGAAGATTTTCACATTCATCTTCTGAGGAGCGAAACCGATGGTTTTCCATTCCTGCTGTAGGGCAATGATTTCGTCAGTTTTCTGATTCCACTGAGCGAAAGTCTTGAGCTCATCAATATTAATAGCCTCAATCTGCTCGCAGATAGCGGTTTTTCTGGCGAGATTTTCGCCTTCCTGCTCTTTTCTCGACTCAAAAAACTCCTGATGACGTTTGTTCACCACGGTGGAAGCAGCTTTAAAGCGGTTCCACAACGCTTCGCGGAGGTCTTTCTCCACTGGTCCGATCTCACGGAATTCCTGATGGAGCCCCTGAAGTTGTTTTGCAGCTGCGATGACATCCTCCATGTCAGCTAAAGCCTCAGCACGCTCACAGAGCGCTGTCTTGAGTTCAAGGTTTTTCTTGAAATCGTAAGCACGTAACTCATTGGTCACTTTCAGCGTGTCGTAGTAAATTTCCACGTAGTGCTGATAAGTCTTCCATAAGTCTGTTGCCTTGTCTTGAGGCACGAGCTTGATTTCATTCCACTCCTGCTGCAAAGCCTTGAAGTCGTTATACACGCGGTTCACATCTTCAGGTTTCTCGAGGATACCCTTAATTTTATCGATGATGGCGAGTTTCTTGGCATAATTGGCCTCACGCTCCTCTTTCTCTGCCTCAGCGTTTTTAGCTCGTTTGGCGTTGATGGCAGCAAGAAGTTCCTTCAGCACGGCCTCATCGTTATCCACTGTCGGTTTGAAATCATCAGGATTTCCACCCTCTTCGACAAACTTGGCATACTCCGCTTCGGTGTTCTGCTTGTGTATTTTATAGAAGGAAGCTTTCAGATAGTCACGCTCCTGACGGCTTACTTCCTCATCACCCTCAGCGAGCTCTCTCAGTCTTGCAATGACAGCCTCCTTCGTCTCATAAACCACCGTGAGTTTCTCATCTGCAGCTTCGGTCTCTTCTGCAACAGGAGCAGCATCTTCTGTGGATGGACTATCCTCTGCAGCAGGAATTTCTTCGTCTGCTACAGGTGCAGCCTCCTCTGTGGCAGGTGCTTCTTCGGCAACAGAAGTTTCCTCTGCGGCTGGTGCTTCCTCTTCAGCAGGAGCAGCTGACTCTGCAGGAGTTTCCTCTGTGGCAGGAGTCTCTTCAGGTGCGGGTGCGTCTTCATCCGCAACAGGTGCTGCCTCTTCTGTGGCAGGTGCTTCTTCGGCAGCAGAAGTTTCCTCTGCAGCTGGTACTTCCTCCTCAGCAGGAGCAGCATCTTCAGCAGGTGTCTCTTCCGGTGTTTCTTCCACTTTTTCTTCAATCTCTTGTGCAACAGTTTCAGTTGCAGCATCTTCAGTGGCGTTGTTTTCCGCCTCCGTAGGGTTCTCTTCTGATGGGAGTTCTACGACTTCTCCATCAACTTTCTCGATGTCAGTCATTGCAAACTGGATTTAGTTAAAAGAATGAATGGATTTGAAAAAATCCACACGTAAGTATAATTCACACAGTCCCTTTTTCATAAAGGGGCACAAAATTGTGCAAACTTAATGATTTTTTTTGAATTATCCCTAATTTTTTTCGTAAAAAAATCAGTCTTGGGTGAAAAATCGCGAATTTCTCGTTTTTCACACACAAATTTCACAAATAAATAAAGAAATATGTAATAGTAAAAAACAAGTTGCTTCAATTTAAAGAAGACGAGAAGACAAAACAAGAAGATAGAAAAACAGGCCATGCCAGAGGTTTTGGCACTGCCTGCTAAAAGATGGGGAACGACATTAATATTATCTGCCGTTTGAAGTCACATGAGATAGATGTCACTTCACGCTTTTCACATATACTTTCACAGATGCAGTTTTGCCGTTGGAACAACGGGCATGCACGGTTGTGGTTCCTGCACTCACGCCTTTCACGTAGCCGCGGTTGACTGTGCAGATGTGTGAGTTGTCGGTAGTCCAGCTGACGGAGTTGTGCATCGTCATAAGCGGATAGGTGAAGTAGTCCACTTTCACTTTCTCACCCACAACGACATTCACCTCCTTGGAGTTGATAGTGATATCCTGGGCG
>JAEEGF010045280.1_pt1 | contig 33093 bp, 27 predicted proteins | sample 9134171 | NCBI WGS metagenome assembly JAEEGF01 (sample SAMN16246542, study PRJNA631951) | gut metagenome | biome: gut microbiome; feature: rumen; material: AP-attached | host: Bos | place: Iran: Karaj | collected 2018-10
GTCGGTTTGGAGCCGGTTGAGGTCGGTGAGTTTGTAGAAGAGATCGGCGTCGCCGTTGCGGAACCGGTAGATGGCCTGTTTCACATCCCCGAACAGCGACACGTCTCGTCCGTTGGCAAGGGCGTTGTTGATGATGAGGGGCTTCAGGTCGTCCCATTGCATTTGAGAGGTGTCTTGAAATTCATCAATGAAGAAGTTGTCGAAACGGATGCGGTCGTATATGTATTCATAACCCCGATTCTGGATTGTTTCGTATATCAGGGTGTTGGATTCGTTGAGGATGAAGAAATTGTTCTGCTGTTTGATCTCCTCCATCTTTTTCTGCAAATCGGTCAGAAGGGTGAGCTTGTCGGCGTTTTTGATTAGGATTTTGTAATCCAGATATTGTCGTACAGAGTCTTTTAAGAGGTCGCGAATCTGGTTGAAACATTTTTCCACATGCGGTATCACCTCGTCCAAGAGGGCGGCTTCGTCGCTGGTGGGAGTCGCCTTTTTGAGATAACCGCCTGTTTTCTTGTTCTGGAATTTTCCGATATCTTCCTGATAAAAAGCAATGGGGTCGTTCAAAATGTCTTCAAACCAGTGTCCGAAGGAGGGACTGTTCAAGTTCAGTCCTGTAAGGCGGGCCATCCAGTTGCTGCCTTCCTGGGCCGTTTGTCGGATGCTCTCGCGCAGCTCGTCAGGTGTTTTACGAAGCCATGCGCGGATCTTCGCGTTGTTTTCGCGGATGGTGTCGGCATTTGTGTTGCGAAGGATTTGGAGATATTGGTAGTTCTTTTCCGCATTGTTGTAAAGGATGTCCAAGGCGTCCCGCAACTCCCTGTCGATGTTGAGGTTGCCTGTCTCCTCCATGCTGTTGTCCAACAGGGCGATAATCCGTTTGGCTAAATTGGAGTCGGCAGACAATTCATTCAGCAGCTGGTCGATGGCCTCGATGTAGAACTCGTCCATCTCAATCAGGACGGAGTAGGTGAGACTGAGTTTGAGGCTGATGGCGGAGGAGCGGATGACGCGTTGGAAGAAACTGTCAATGGTGGAGATGGTAAATCGTGCGTAGTCGTACAAGATGCGCTGGAGCAACTCTTTGGATTCCCGTTGGATAAACCGGGCAACCACATTCGGGTTGGGCGGGTTTGTGCCGAAGAGCTTTGTCACTACCATGTTATAGATGGCTTTGGCACTGCCGTCGATTTGGTCGGCTGATTCAAAGGCGAAGGCAGTCAGTGTGCGCACGATGCGGTCTTTCATCTCCCCGGCGGCGTTGTTGGTGAACGTGATGCCCAGAATCTTCTGAAACAGGTCCAGATGCAGTTCCACGTCCGCTTGGCCGATGCGCTTGCTGTCATATCGGAAACACAGGGTGAGGTAATCTGCCACCAGATTGGTGGTCTTGCCGGCACCGGCGGATGCCGAATAGGTAGTGAACATGGTTTTATGGTTTACAAGTGATGGATTGATATACGATAAGGGCGGAGGCGAAGGCGAAGAACAGGTTGTATCCGCCGCAGATGCCGTCCATGTCAAGCATTTCGCCCATGGCAAGGAGTCCTGGGAAACGTTTCAGGGAGAAGTCGGGTCTCACCTCCTGCAAGTCGATGCCGCCGTGGCACACCTGGGCGAAGTCAATGGCGTAGGTGCCGGAGATTTTCAGTTTGAAATGGTTCACATCAAAAGGCTTCTGCTCGTAGAGGGCGTTGAGTTTGGGATGCAGCACGCCTTTCAATGTGTGGAACCGTTGCAGGTGCGCTTCGGCGTTGAAGTGCTCGTCGTGGTAGATGAGGTTGAGTTGCAGGAAACAGTTCTCCTTGGAAGAAAGCCGGTTATAATAGGCCGACAGGTTCAGGATCACAATGCCGGAGATGCCGTCCTCCTTGAAAGTCACTTCCCCGGCCTCGCGGTGGATGAGGCTTTTACCCTGCCACAGGTCGGCAATGACGCGTGTGCGGCAACCGGCAAGGGATTTGGGGTAATCCTCAATAGTGAATCCCACCAAAGAAGGTTGGAACGGATGGATGTTCAGATTGAGGTTGTCCAAAAAGCGGTTGTAGTCTTTCCGGTTCTTGGAAATCATATTGGCAGGAGTTCCGGAGGCCAGCACCACATAGTCAAAGGCTACGGGAAAGTCGTCAATGTGCCACTTGCCTTCCCTGTTTTCCAGATGTCTCACTTCATGTTCAAGGATGGCGTGGCGGTTTTCCTGCTCGGGCTCCCACAGAAGGTCCACGACGGTCTGCGAGAACTGGCTGCTGGGATAGACGCGTCCCTCCTCGTCGGCAATCAGGGTCAGTCCCATCTGTTCAAATGCCTGTCGGAGCCGTTCGGGCGTGACTTGCTGCAGCAGCTGCCGTGCAAATTCGGGATGGTTGTACCCCTCCGTGTCGATGTGTTCGTTGAAGAGGTTGGCTTTGCCCCCGCCGGACGCGCGCAGTTTGGTGCCCACGTTCCGGCACCGCTCGAAAACATATACCTGGCAATCGGCATATTCCGACAGTTTCTTCGTCAAGAAGAGGCCGGAGGCTCCGGCACCGATGATGGCGATGCGGCTCATTCGGGGTTGTCGATTAGGAAGTGTTTGACGGATTGTTGGAATTCAGGGAACAGGTCGGGTCCGGAGGCGATGATCTCGCCGCCGAAGAGCCAGTTGTTGCCGCCGGAGAAGTCGGAGACCTGGCCGCCGGCCTGCTGGATGATGAAGGCGCCCGCCGCCACGTCGTAGGGTTTCATGCCGTACTCGAAGTAGCCGTCACAGCGCCCGCACGCCACGTACACAAGATCCGTGGCGGCGGAGCCTAACCGGCGCAACCCGTGGGTGTGCTGCATCGACCATCGCATGTAGCGCATGAAAGGATCCAGAATGGAGAAGTCTGAATAGGGGAAGCCCGTGGCTAACAGCGAAGCGTCCAGCTTGGAGCAGTGGCTCACATGGATCGGATAGCCGTTCAGATAGGCTTTGCCGTCTTTATAGGCGTAAAAACATTCGTCACGCCATATTTCATAGACCACTCCGACAACAATCTCGTCATATTCTTTCAAGGCGATGCTGATGGCGGTGGGCGGCAGGCCGTGGATGAAGTTCGTGGTGCCGTCCAAAGGGTCCACAATCCAGTTGTACTGTTCCTCCAACCCGCGCTCGGTGTCCTCCTCGGCGATGAACCCCGCCTCCGGCACCAACTCCTTGAGCTTGGCTACAATGGTTCTCTCGGATTCTTTGTCAAACTGCGTCACGTAGTCGTGAACGCCCTTCGCTTTCATCTTGACGCTGGCGAGGTTCTGCCGTTCGCTGCACAGCCACAAGCCCACGTGCCGGGCCAGTGTCACCACTTCTTCGCAGATCTGTTGGTAGTTCAGGTTGTCCATATCTCTATTCGTTTAAAAAATCTTTGACCAGCTGGATGGTCTCCTCCTGCGCCTGCTCCAGCACGTCGTTCAGTATTATTTTGTCGAATTGGGAAGAGAAGGAAAGCTCGTATTCGGCTTTGTCAAGCCGTTTTTGGAACGATTCGGGAGACTCCGTGCCCCGGTTGCGAAGCCGGTTGGCCAGCTCTTCAACGGAGGGCGGTTCAATGAAGATGGCTAAAGCATGTTCGTCGTAGAACTTCTTGATATTCAAGCCGCCCAATACGTCCACATCGAAAATGACCGTCTGGCCGTTCTGCCAGATGCGTTCCACCTCGCTCTTCAGGGAACCGTAATATTGGTTCTCATACACCTCCTGCCATTCCAAAAACTCGTCGTTGTCCAAGCGTTTTTTGAATTCGTCCGGGGTGATGAAATAATAGTCCTTGCCGTCGGTCTCGTAATCGCGCTTGGCGCGCGTGGTGGCGGAAATGGAGAACTGGAGTTCGGGGACGGCCTGCAGGAGATGCCGCACAATGGATGTTTTCCCGGCACCGGAAGGTGCTGATACGATGATGACTTTACCTTGCATTTTCCAATAGTTTTGAGCCTTCAGCACGACAGGCTGGAAGCTGTTGATATTGCTTTGCAAAAGTAACAAAAAAACGGGAATCCTTACTTGTTCTTGTGCTCTTTCCGCTCGTCCCAATATTTTCGGATGTGCCCCCAGTTGACGACAACTCCCGCCGAGGCGGTGATCTTCGACCAGCGACACGATGTTGGAGATTCCTTGGATGCCCAGAAGTTGATCGGAAGAAATCAGCGAGTCTTTTTCTAACTGGTACGTGATTTCTAAGGTTCCGTCGTCGCCGGTTTGGATGAAAGACGGGTTGTCAGCCAAACTGAGTATGTCGTCAATCGAAAGATCGGCATTCACCAATGGGATTCCCCACGAACCTTCGGCGTCAATGCCGTTCATCCGCGAGAAATCGTATGCGGTACGCTTGCAGGAAGAACAAAACAGCATTAGCAGCCCTGAAATACAGGCGTATAGAAGAAGCCGGTGTTTTGATAAATATTCCTAATAGACCTCAAGGCGGCAAAAATGCAAGAATAATTAATTTAATTGCTTATCTTTCTAAAAAATCTTTTGGAAAAGAATACAGTGTTATTCTTCTGGCAGGGCTTTGAACCCCAGCCCCATGATTTCCGAGCTCTCAATGACGTTCACGAAGGCTTGCGGGTCCAGACGGCGCAGGTTGGCTTTGAGTTTGATGAGGTCGGTGCGGTCCAGCGTGACGTAAATCATCTTGCGCTCCGTGCCCTGATACATTCCAATGCCGTTGAATACCGTGCCGCCGCGCTTCATGTCGTGCAGGATGAAGTCGCGTACTTCATCGGTCTTGTCCGTGACGATGAAGGCCGTTTTGTATGATTTGAGACCGTCCACGATGAGGTCTATGACCTTGCTTTCGATGGCGATGAGGATGATGGAGTAGATGGGAAGACGGATCTGCTTGAAGGCGATGAGGGTGGTGAGCGTGATACAAGAATCCACGATGAGCACCAGCGTGCCGAGCGATATCTTCGTGTATTTGTGCAGAATCATGGAGATGATGTCGCTGCCGCCGGAGGTGGCTCCCGATTTGAATATCAGCCCGATGGCGATGCCGTAGATGACACCGGCCACCACGGTATTGAGGAAGTAGTCCGGAATGAAGAACAGGGTGCTGTGCGGAATCTGCACAGCGTTGTGGATGCCCGCCGCTTGCTCCACGATGCCTTCGTGGATGACCGGATTGTAGCCCCACAGGGTCTCAATCAGCCATGTGAAGGCGAAAATGAGGATGGTGGAGACCACCGTCTTGATGCCGAATCGCGGCCCCAGAATCCAGGTGCCGATCAACAGCAGCGGAATGTCCATGCAGATGGCGTAGAAGCTGATCTTCCACGGCCATACGGTGTTGAGTACGTTGGCCAGACCGTATGTGCCGCCCGGGGCAAGCAAGTACGGGTTCACGAACATCACATCGCCCACGGCGAAGAGAAGACTGCCAATCACCAGGAGCGTGTAGGCTATGATTTGGTCTTTCAGATTGGATTTCATCGGTTGTTTTTTTTATTATCGAAAATAGTATTGGATGATGTATGTTAATCGGTTAGAAAACAATTGGCAGCAGCAGCTCCACGAGGAGGGCCACTAAAACAGCCACCAAGGCCACGCGTACCAGGCCGCGGTTCTTCCACGACATGACGATGGCCACCACCGTGGCGATGATGGCGGAGGCATAGTGCGGCGTGGTGGCGCCTGTGGGCGTGGTGGAGTAGATGACACCCGGGAAGGTCATGGCCGACAGCACGCAGAAAGGGATGTAGTAGAGGAAATCCTGGAACCACTCGTTGTCTAATTTCCGGCGCACGAACCCGATGGGAATGACGCGGATAAGGTAGGTGGTAAGGGCCATGATGAGCATCGCGATGGCCACGTTCTGCATACTACACATGGGCACCTCCTTCCTGGTGTTGTCTCCTGCGGAAACGTTTCACCTCTTTGATGGAGGCGCACACGGCGGCGCCCACGATGGCCGAGATGATGATGGCCCAACCGCCGCCGCCACTCTTGCCAAGCACATCCAGCCCCGGCACGTAGGTGAAGAGGCACGATAGCAGGGCCGACAGGATGATGGCGATGGCCACCTTGCGTCCCGTGCGCGCCGGCGGGATGATGATGGCGATGAACATACAGTACAAGGCGATGCCGAAGCAGCCCTGCAGCATCGGCGACAGCAGGCTTGAGGCCACAGCGCCGAGGAAGGTGCCCAGGGTCCACCCGAAAATCGGGGTGATCATCAGACCGCCGAAGAACGGGAACCGGACCTCGTCCTTCTCCATAGCCGCCAGCGCAAACACCTCGTCGGTGATGCAAAAGGCCATGATGGCACGCTTGTAAAACGGCAGGTCGGAGGCCACTTTCTGCGACAACGAGAGCGACATGAGCATGTAGCGGAGGTTAATAACGAAGGTGGTGATGATGAGCTCGATGTAAGGGGCGCCTCCCTCAATGAGACGGATGCCGGCAAACTGCCCGGCAGAAGCCATGTTGGTGAGGGATATGATGGTGGCCTCCAACGGGTTGAAGCCCATCTTGACGGCTATCAGCCCGAAGGTGAAGGACACAGGAATGTAGCCCAAACAGATGGGAAATCCCTTTTTTACACCCCTAACAAACTCATTCATAAAATGTTGCCAGTTTTTATTTCAGGGTGCAAAGATACAATTTAATTGTTTATGAAAAGGAGTGTGCGGGTGGCAATTTTTTATACCTTTGCGCCATTCATTACAAACCCATAAAATACTTACGACTATGCTCGAATATTTCAACGAAGTGCCCTATTCCGTCACCGTGTGCGACAAGGATGGAAAGATTTTGGAAATGAATGAAATGGCGGTGAATGTGCTGAGCCACGGCCAGCAGATTATCGGCCAGAACCTCCTGGATTGCCACCCGGAGCCCGCGCGCACCAAACTGATGGAGATGCTGAAGAACCACAACGTGAATGCCTACACGATCGAGAAGAACGGCAAGAAAAAGCTGATTTACCAGTCGCCTTGGTTCCAGGACGGCGAGTTCGCCGGTTATATCGAACTTTCGATGCCTATCCCGATGGAAATGCCGCACTACGTGCGAAAGCCGAAGCAGTAAAGACTTTTGATTCACTGCTTTGTAGTTTTTATTACGTTCGTTGCGTTATTATCATAAACAACAATAAAATATAGCTATATGAAAAACATTTTTACAACAGTGGCACTCTGTCTGGTATGTGCCTTTGGCGCTTTCGCCCAAAATTATTCAACAGTCCAAATCACGCCCGTCAACGGTGTGCTGACAGTCAATGGGGTGGACCAGATCACCATCCCGAATTATGATCCCAGTGAAGTCCAACTGGAGCCGATGGCTGGTTTCGTGGCCGTTCCTAACAATGATCAGATGTACACGGTGGCGGAATTTGCCACTTTGGATGCCGTGTGGAACGCCTGCAACTCTTCCGCGATATGGGCGGACAACCTGGTCACGCTCGACACCTATTCCGGAGAAGGAATGAATACGGGGTACGCCGCCTTGAAATTCTCAGGCACCCCGAACACTTACGGTTACGCCAAATTCGACAAAACTGTTGCGGGAGGTTGGACGGAGTTCGGCTATTTCACTACAGGTAATGGTGTTGCGGAAAGGACAAACACCATTACCGTTTATCCGAATCCGGTGGTGGAAACCATCCGTATCAACAATGCCGAAGAAGCACATGTGGCCATTTACGACATGAAAGGCCAGCAGGTGAAATTGGTTGAGTACGCGAATGCCAATACGATGATAAATGTCTCGGATTTGTCGTCGGGTGTCTATTTTGTGAAGATCGCCAGCGGCAGCAAGGTGAATACGGTGAAATTCGTGAAGGAATAATTACAGTTTGCGAGGGGGTAAGAAGAAGCTGATTTACCAGTCGTCTTGGTTCCAGAACGGCGAATTTGCTGGCTACATCGAACTCTCCATGGAGATCCCGATGGAGATGCCGCACTATGTGCGGAAGCCGAAGAACGGATAGAATAAATCATCCAATTCTCAACTTTAAGACCAAGGATGCGCTCGAAATGGTCCACATTACCTGTAACGAGGATGAAATCTTCTTACTCCTTCTCGTCAGAACTATGCTTCTTATTTGCAATACATTTGACAATAATGCTGGCGACCATTATATAAAATATTTCAATCAGGGTAAACAGAAAATATAATGCGAATTCATTCGTGATGTGTGGTGAGAGCCATTTCCACATCAAAAGCTCACCAGACACGACTATCAGGGCGCCAAAAACAACCATTAGCCAAAAATCTCTTTTCCCCTTTTTAGTTTCTTCTTTTTGCATTCTTTTATTGAGAATGACTTTATTGAGGTAGTAGGCATACCCCACTGTTCCAAGAACAAGTAAAACGATGTAAATAATTGTACTCCACATAAATGCTATTTTTTAATTATTATTACTCTTTCAGTAACTCGTCGATTTCTTCGACGAAATCGTCGTGTTGTTTCTTTATCCGCTTGGTGATCCACGGCCCGACAAAATAAGAGGCAAGAAATCCAACAAGCACAGGGACAATTGCATCGCGCACGTGTAAATAGAGATAGACAAACATAATCACCAGTAAAATCGAAGCTATAATTCGTATGATGATCTGCTTGCGCTTTGAGTAAATGCGGTTTACGCGCATAGATTCCCGCAACGAGAGAAGCCCTTCACGACTCTGCACGTCGGCCTTTCGGAGGTCGTTTGAGGCAATAAGGCTCTCCACTACTATGAAACCAACAATCAGGTCAAGGGGAACCAAAATCCACCAAGGCCATATTTGAAATAAGGTGGAAGCGACCAGTACAATCACGATAAAAATGGCGGAAAACAAGTTCTGCAAATAGAGGTTCCTGCTGTGTCGTTTCACCGCACGCTGCCATACCTCCCTGTTGAAGGTGCTGTGTTGCTCCACATTCTGCTGCAGGTCGTGCAGTTCCTGCTGCAGTTCGTTTTTGATATCTTCGTATTGTTCCATATCTGTCTGAGGCTTAGTCGGTGAATGATTTGAGTTTCTCGCGTATGCGCACCAGACGCACGCTGACGTTATCGACGGTAATGCCAAGGATGGCGGCAATCTCGTCGTAGGGCAGGTCTTCGAGCCAAAGCAGAATCAGCGCGCGGTCGAAGGGATGTAATTTCGCGATGCGCTTGTGCAGGCGGCTGGCGGCGGGACAGGCCTCCTCGTCGGCGAAGAGGTCGATGTCCATCTCCAAGGGCATACAGTCGGGACGGCGACGGTGGCGCTTGTCGAGAGTCACACAGGTGTTCAGCGCCACGCGATAGACCCACGTCTTGGCCGAGCTGCGCCCCTCGAAGCTGTCGATGCCCTGCCAGAGGCGTATCAGCACCTCCTGCACCAGGTCGTCCGCCTGCTGGCGGTCGTCAGCAAAGAGGTAGCACACAGAGTAGATGGTCTGCCGCTGCTCCTGCATTAACCGCTCGAAGTCGCGCTCTTTCTGTTCTTTGTCTATTTTCTGCTTCATCTGTCAGACGTTGTTTCCCTTTTGACAACGAAGGTAGTAAAAAACTACACCCAAGCCTCAAAAATTATTAGGAAAGCAAAACATATTACAAGAGTACCGTATTATCTTTCTATGCGTCAATTAATTCTGAATATGTCAAAAACTCGTAGATGCCCATTTGGACGATGCCGTTGTCGTCGCGACGCAGTTTCATACGCTCGCCCACAATCACAATCTTTTTGAACGAGTCGCCGATTTGCTGAAGCGATCGTTTCTCCTGTTGCATCTTCTCTTCATCGGGCAGTCGATAGGCCGATTGCAGGTAGTAGCGGCGTGAGCCGAGATTGCAGACGAAGTCCACCTCCAAGGTCACGCGCTGCCATTTGCCGTCCTCGGTCTTGACACGGATATTGACGTTGCCCACATCCACAAGAAATCCACGATAACGCATCTCGTTGTAAACCACATTCTCCATCAGGTGGTTTTCTTCGGTTTGGCGGAATGAAAGAATGGCATTTCGCAATCCCAGATCCTTAAAGTAGTATTTGGGCGTGGTGCCGATATATTTCCGTCCCTTGATGTCGTAACGGTCGGCCTTTTCAATCATATAGGCGTTTTCGAGATAACCGATGTAGGTCTCGACTGTTTTGTTGGTGATGTTGTTCAGCCGTTTCACGCTTTTAAAGGTGTTAGCCAAATTGGCGGGGTTGACAGGACTGCCCACACTTGATGCCAATATGCGAACCAGTTCTTCGAATTCAGCCTTGTTTTCAATCTCGTATCGTTCGTAGATGTCGCTCAGATAAACCGTGCGGTAAAGGTTTCTGAGATAGGCCGCCTTTTTGTCGTCGCCTTTGATGGAGAGGATTTTTGGTAGCCCGCCGTAGGTGTAGTATTCCTGCCACCCATCAATGATGTCCCCTTCATAGGCTGTCATAAACTCCTTGAATGTCAGCGGCCACACATGAATTTCGTCACCGCGCCCGCGAAATTCAGTAGCGATGTCGTTTGACAAAAAATGCGAATTGGAACCGGTTACATAAACGTCGGTGTTTTCCATTCCAACAAGAGAACCCAACATATCCTCGAACTCATCCACCCGCTGTACCTCGTCAATAATGATGTAATATTGCCCGTCTTCTTTCATCTGTTCGTCCACCCAACTCAACAGGTAGTCAGGATCACGGAATGCTTTTTTCCGCCTGTCTTCCAAATCGATGATGAGGATATGGCTCTTTGCAATTCCAGTTTCCAACAAGTACTCTTTGAACAGTGTTTTCAGCAGATATGACTTTCCTACGCGTCGCAGTCCGGTCACAATCTTGATCAGCCCATTGTCTTTTGAGTCAATGAGCTGTTGCATATATGTTGGTCTTTTTATCTTCATCTTATACAGATACTTATATTTGTTTTAAGTCATTTTTATTCCCAATTTATGGCAATCTTTCCACTTTTTGGGAATGCAAAAATACAAAAATAAATTGAATCTCCGCCATCTACAAATATTTCGCTTATTTTCAGTCCCGCCAAACGGCGTTGCGCCGTGCAGACGGGAAAAAGGATAAACACCAAATTCAAAGTGATGAGATGAATCGAAAAAAGTGTATTTTTGCACGCCAAAACGAAAATAGTGCAAAAGATGAAAAAACTAATGACCAAGGAGGTGATTCAGCAGGTGGCCGCGGAGCTGTTCCGGAAGTTCGGGTTCGAGAAGACTTCTATGGATGAGATCGCCAGCAAAGCCCACAAGGCCAAGCGATCCATCTACAACCACTTCAGCAACAAGGAGGAACTGTTCTGTGCCTCTGTCATCTCCGAAACCGACCACATCCGGCAACGCCTGACGGAGGTGATGGCGGACGACAGCCAGCTGGTGCTGCCCCGCCTCCGGCAATACCTGCTGCTTCGTATGGAACTCCTCGCCAAGGCCAGCACCCTGCAGGTGGCCATCAAGGACAAGATGCTCACCTCCGGCGACTACCGCTTCGAACGGTTGCAACAGACGATGAACGATTTCTACGGATGGGAGCACAACTGCTTCAAAAAGGTCTGGTACGCCAAACCCACCCAAAGTTCCGCAGAGGTCATCGAACAACAGGCCGTCGCCTTTGCCGATATGCTGCAGGTTACCCTCAACGGACTGAGCCACACCTTCTTCGTGGAGGATAAATACGAGCAATACAAATCCTCTTATGAGATGCTAATTGACTTGATTATCAACAGCGTTTTCACGCAATTCGCCACTCATCCGGAGGGTATTCAAACCTCCGACAAAACATCATCGAATTTGAAATAACACTACAATACTATGAAAAAGAACCTTTTGACAATCCTTTTAGCCACGATTATCCTATTGGGCAATATCTCCTGCCAGCGGGGAACACGGTCGCTGTTGGGCGATTACAGCTACAAAATCTCCGGCGAGGTGACCATCACCTCCGACAACGGGGAGGTTACTCATCTGATGGTCAACAAACGCGGCCAGATGAACATCCTCCGCGACCATATCTCCGACGGCCACGTCACCATCACATTGAACGAAAGCACTGGTGGGGCCTACTATTGTTCCGCTCTCGTCAAGGGCGACTCCCTCATTGTGGAGCCCCACTCCTTCTCCACCAACATCATCACGGGTGAGAACATCAATCCCCTGGAAGAGGACCATTCCTACGTGTTCAGCATTGCCGCCTCCGGCAAAGGTGTTCACAACGGGGACATCATCCTGATAGAAGAGCAATGGAGCGGAACGCAAGGTGCCCAACGGCTGGAGGGCGGCAAGATGCTGCTTCTGGCGGAGAAAAATGATTAAAACCGTATGAAAATGAAGAAATTAAAAACAGTCTTATTCATCATCATAGCGGCAGGATTGGCGGCGGCGTGCAAACACAGGGCCGCCGAAACCGAGCGCACACCCGTGGCAGTGGCTGTGATGGCCATCGACACCACGGGCGGCGGTCTGACGCGCACCTACGTGGGCGAGGTGGAGGCCAAGGAGAGCATCGGGTTGAGTTTTGCCACAGGCGGCAAGGTGGAGAAGGTGCTGGTGCGGCCGGGCGACCGCGTGGCGGCAGGGCAAAGGCTGGTCACCATTAGCAAGAGCACCGCCCAAAACGCCTACAACTCCGCGAAAGCCTCCCTCGACCGGGCGGAAGATGCCTACACCCGTCTCAAGCAGGTTCACGACCAAGGGTCGCTGGCCGAGGTGAAGTGGGTGGAGATGCTCACCACGCTGGAGCAGGCCCGCGCGATGGAGCAGATAGCCCGCAAGCAGCTGGAGGACTGCGCCCTCATCGCCCCTGCGTCAGGGGTGGTGGGCGAGTGCCGCGCCCGTGCCGGGGCCTCGCTGCTGCCGGGCGAGAGCGCCGTCACGCTGCTCGACATCCACTATGTGACCGTGAACTTCTCCGTACCCGAGAGCGAAGTCGCCACCGTCAAAGAGGGCGATGAGGTGCACATCGTGGTGCCCGCCCTCGACGACCTCCGTCTGACCGGCCGGATTTGCGAACGCGGGATGAACGCCAGCCGCGTCTCGCACAGCTACATCGTCAAAGTGGAGCTGCCCAACCCCGACCGGCGGCTGCTGCCGGGAATGGTCTGCAAAGTCCACATCCACGAGCCCGACAGCCGGGGCATTGTCATCCCCGCCAAATGCGTGCAAACCCGCCTGGAGGGACAAAGCGTCTGGGTTGTCCGCAACGGACAGGCGGAGCAGCGCTTCGTGCAGGCCGACGAATTTGTGGCCAACGGGGTGCTCGTCACCCACGGACTGCAGGCCGGCGACACGCTCATCACCGCCGGAATGGAGAAACTCTACCTCAACGCCAGAGTCGCCTACACCCTACCCTAACCCAATCGTCTCATCCATAAAGCCAAACCCAACGTGTCCAAAAGAAAAGGCAACCACATATTATCCGCGATGCGTTCACACGGCCTCATCCACTTCATCGGAGGGGCGCTGGTGCTGTTCGGCATCTTTGCACTCACCCAGCTCAACAAGGATGAGTTTCCCCAATTCACCATCCGCCAGGGCGTGGTGGCCGCCGTGTATCCCGGTGCTTCAGCGGAGGAGATTGAAGAGCAGGTTACCAAGCCCCTGGAGCATTTTCTCTTCACCTATCAGGAAGTCAACAAGAACCTCACCTACTCGGTCACCGAAAACGGCATTGTCTATGTGTTCGTGGAGCTGCGCACCTCGGTACGCGACAAGGACGAGGTGTGGTCCAAGATCCGCCACGGGCTGCAGTTGTTCAAGAAGACCTCGCTGCCCGCGGGCGTGCTGGAGGTGGTGGTGGTCGATGATTTCGGCAACACCTCCTCGATGCTGCTCGCCGTGGAGTCGGACCAGCGCACCCCGCGCGAGCTGGAGCACTTCGCCGAGACGGTGTGCGACCACCTGCGCACCATCCCCGAGATGGGCAACCTCAAGATTGTAGGCCAGCGCCACGAGGAGATTGCCGTGCTGGTGGACCAGGAACGGCTGGCCGCCTACGGCATCAGCCAAAGGTCGCTGCTGGCCGAGCTAGCGGTGCAGGGACTGCGCACTATGGGCGGCAGCGTCAGCAACGAGGCCGGCGACGCCCCCATCCACATCGCCATCCCCTACCAGTCGGAATACGAAATCGGCGAACAGATTATCTACACCGACCCCAGCGGCGACATCATCCGGCTGAAGGACATCGCCCAGATACGCCGCCGCTATCAGGAACCCGACAACTTCATCAAATACAACGGCAAGTCCACTGTACTGATTTCTATGGAGATGAGTCCTGGCAACAACATCGTCGCCTTCGGCAAGGAGGTGGGCAAACAGATGGACCTGGCCCAAAAACTGCTGCCACCGGACGTGCAGATGCACAAAATCACCAACCAGCCCAAGGTGGTCAGCAAGTCGGTCTATTCGTTCCTTCGCGACCTGCTCTTCTCCATTCTGGTGGTCATCGCTGTGATGCTGCTGCTGTTCCCGTTGCGCACGGCGCTGGTGTCGGGCTCTTCCGTGCCGGTGTGCACGGCCATCACCATCGGGCTGATGTACATCTGCGGCATCGAGCTCAACACGGTGACGCTGGCCGCCCTCATCGTTGTGCTCGGTATGATTGTGGACGACTCGGTGATTGTCATCGACGGTTATGTGGATATGCTGAACAGCGGCCATTCGCGCTGGTACTCGGCAGTCAACAGCACCAAGCAGCTCTTCGTGCCGATGTCGCTGGCCACATTGGCCATCTCCGGGATGTTCTTCCCGATGACGCGCATCATCACCGGCCCGTTGGGCGACTTCGTGCAGCTTTTCCCCTGGACGGTATCCTTCGCGTTGGTATGTTCCATCTTCTACGCCGTGTGGGTCATCCCCTATCTGGCCACCCAGTTCATCCGCAGTTCCAAACGCACGGCACCTGCCAACAAGTTCGAGGCCGCCCAGAACCGCTTCTTCACGATGCTTCAAAACGGCTACGAAAAAGTGCTCAACCGCTGTTTCCAACGCCCCGCCCTTGTCATTGTCACGGCGCTGGCCGCCGTCACGTTGGGCGGATTCCTCTTCACACGGCTCAACATCCAGATGCTGCCCAAGGCCGACCGCAACTGTTTTGCCGTGGAGATCCATCTCTCGCAGGGCAGCACCTTGGCGCAAACGGAAGCCGTGGCCGACAGCATCGAACACATCCTGCGGGCCGACAAAAGGGTGACGGGGGTCACCTCCTTCATCGGATGCTCTTCACCCCGTTTCCACGCCACCTACGCCCCGCAGATGGCCCACAAGAACTACGCCCAGTTCATCGTCAACACCACCAGCGAGCTGGCCACCCGCAACCTTCTCAAGGAGTACGCACCCAAATACGAAAACCTCTTCCCCAATGCCTACATCCGCTTCAAGCAAATGGACTACCAAGCGGTGAAGAATCCCGTGGAAGTGCGCATCATCGGCGAGGATTTCGCCCAGACGAAAGCCATCGCCGACACGCTCAAGGCCTTTATGAACGAGATGCCCGAGCTTACGTGGGTCCATTCCGATATGGACAACACCTCGCAGAACATCAAGGTGGAACTCAAGACCGACGAGGCCACCCGTCTGGGCGTGACACAGAGTATGCTCTCCCTTTACCTCTCCTCGGCCCTCAGCGGACAGTCGCTGACCAATGTCTGGGAGAAGGACTACAAAGTGCCCGTGATGCTCTACACCCAGAAGGAGGGACGGGTAATGAACTATCAGGAGCTGGAGGACTTCCAGATACCGACCTCCATCCCGTCGGTGTGGGTGCCTTTGCGGCAGGTGGCCACGGTTTCGCCCGAATGGCAAGACGCCGTCATCAACCGCCGCAACAGTATGCGCGCCATCACGGTGGGCGCCGACTTGAAGTTCGGTTACAGCCAACCCGGGGTGATGAAGCGCATCGACAAATACATTGAAAAAGAGGTCAAGCCCTCGCTGCCCGACGGAGTGACCATCGCATACGGGGGCCTCACCAGCATCAACGGCTCGGTCATCCCCGAAATCGCGCTCAGTTTCGTAGCCGCCATCCTGGTGATATTCACCTTCTTGCTATATCATTTCGCACGCATCGACATCGTGATGCTCACGCTCTCCTCCTCCCTGATCTGCATCTTCGGGGCCTGCCTTGGACTGTGGGCTTTCGGTCTCGACTTCAGCATCACCGCTGTCTTGGGCGTGGTAAGCCTCATCGGCATCATCGTGCGCAACGCCATCATTATGTTCGAGCACGCGGAGATGCTCCGCAGGGAGCAGCGTATGGACGCGAAGAGGGCGGCCTTCGATGCGGGCTGCCGGCGTATGCGTCCCATCTTCCTCACCTCCGCCACCACCGCTCTGGGTGTATGCCCGATGATTATCGCCCACACCGGCCTCTGGATGCCGATGGGCGTGGTCATCTGCTTCGGCACCCTCTTCTCTCTCCCGCTGGTGGTCACCGTGCTGCCCGTCGCCTATTGGCAAATCTTCAAAAACGACAAAAAACAATCGAAAAAACAGCTCCAATGAGATTCCGATTCCACATCATAGCCCCCCATCGTATGCGAGTCCTCCTTCTGGTGGCGCTGACAACGGCCACCCTTGGGGCAACCGGTCAGTCGCTGACGCTGGACTCGTGCCTGTCGGCGGCCCTGTCGAACAACGCCACGGTGCAAAACGCCCAGCTGGACGTGCTCGCCGCCGAGCAGGTCAAGAAGCAGGCCTTCACCAAATATTTCCCCTCCGTCAGCGGCACCGCCTTGGGATATCAGGCTTTGAACCCGCTGTTTGAGTACGGCATCGGCGACATTGGCAATGCGCAGCTGCGCCAGGACCTCTACAATCTGTGGGCCGAATACGGAGGTGCGCTGGGCATTCCCCCGTCCCTGTCGCTGGCCCAGAAGGGCACCACCGTGGGCGCCACGGCGGTGCAGCCCCTCTTTGCGGGCGGGCGCATTGTGAACGGCAACCGCCTGGCCGCCGTCGGGGTGGAAGCCGCCCGCCTACAGCAGGAACTGGCCCGCGAGAAGACGCTGCTGAGCGTGGAGGAGAACTACTGGCTCATCGTCTCGCTCTATGAGAAACGGCGCACCATCCTGCAAGCCATCGACTTCCTCGACACGCTGGAGCGCGATGCCCGCACGGCCGAGCAGGCCGGGCTGGTCACACGCAACGACCGGCTCAAAGTGAGTCTCAAGCGCGACGAGATGCGCACCAACCTCCTGAAAGTGGACAACGGGATACGCCTTGCCACAATGGCACTCTGCCAGCAGACCGGCATCGGGTACTCCCCCACCCTGGAACTGACCGACACCGTCGCCATCGAGCCCGACGACTTCCAGGTGCAGATCGGCAATGCGGTGGCCGGCCGCAAGGAGCACCAGTTGCTGAACCTCAGCGTGCGCGCCGAGCAACTGAAAAAACGGATGATCGTGGGCGAGGCGCTGCCCCAACTGGCCGTGGGCGTGGGCGCCGCGTACGGCAACCTCATCGTGGACCGCTACAGCGCCAACGGGCTGGCCTTTGCCACCCTGCAGGTGCCCCTCACCGACTGGTGGACCACCGCCCACAAGGCACGCGAACAGGAATTGCGCATCCAGCAGGCCGAGAACAACAGCCGCGACCTCAACGAAAAAATGATATTGGAAACGGAACAAGCCCTGCTCAACGTGCACGAGGCGTATGCTCTGGTGGCCTTAGCCGACTCCACCCTGCAGGATGCCGCCAGCAATCTGGAGGACATACAAACCCACTATGCTGCCGGACTGGTCCCCATCTCGGAAGTGCTCGAAGCCCAAACGCTGTACCAGTCGGCGCAAGACCGCCGTACCGAGGCGCGCATCGACTATCGTCTCAAGTGCGCCCGGCTGAAAAACATCCAATAAAAAAATCAAATTGTTGTGGGAGAACAACCGATTAGTCGGTTAAGCAAGCGTCCAGGTCACGGGCAAGGGCCTCCTTGTCGAGGCGCTGGCCGATGAAGACAATCTTCTGCATACGGTCGCCATAGCGATCGTCCCAGTCGTGGCGCAAGCCCGGCTCGCGGGCCATTACCTCGGCCAGCTCATCGGGTGGCATCGTGGCGAACCACAAGCCCACATCTTTTAACGACAACTGTTTGCCGGCCTGTTCAAAAAGATAGCATTTGTCATACTCTCCCTTGAAGTAGCAGATTCCCTTGGCACGGATGACATTCTTCGGCAGTTTTCTGGCCACAAACTCGTCAAAACGGCCCAAGTTGAAAGGACGGCGGCGGTAATAGACGAATGTGCCGATGCCATACTCCTCCACCTCGCCGCCTTCGTGGTCGTGGTGATGGTGGTGGTGATGATGACCGTGTTCGTGTTCCTCCTCGTCATCATCATCGTCGTGATGGTGATGATGTTCGTCGTGCTCATCTTCGTGGTGATGGCGTTCCTCCTCGTCGTGATGTTCGTGTTCTTCTTCGGAAGGGCCTTCAATCTCGCGGATCCACGTGGCGGAAGTGGCCACCTTGTCAAAATCGAACATATTGGTGTTCAATATCTTGTCAAGATCCACATCGCCATAATCGCACTCAATGATCTCGGCGGAGGGCTGAAGGGCCCTGACAATCTCGTGCAGGCGGTTCAGTTCCTTGCGCGACACGGCAGCTGACTTGTTGAGCAACACTATGTTGCAGAACTCGATTTGCTGGATGACCAAGTTCTCGATATCATCTTCGGCGATATTGTCGCTCAGCAGTTTGTCACCGCAGGCAAACTCGTCCTGCATACGGAGGGCGTCCACCACAGTGATCACGCAGTCAAGGCGGGGCACGCCGTCGCGGGTATAGGGGCCTCCCATCGAGGGAATGGAGCTGATGGTCTGGGCAATCGGGTCGGGCTCGCAGATGCCGCTGGCCTCGATGACGATGTAATCGAAGCGCTTCTGGCTGATGATTTCAGCAATCTGCTTGACAAGATCCATCTTCAGGGTGCAGCAGATGCAGCCGTTCTGGAGGGCCACCAGACTGTCGTCGTTCTGCCCCACCACACCGCCTTTCTGTATGAGGTCGGCGTCTATGTTCACCTCTCCGATGTCATTGACGATGACGGCGAATTTGATGCCGCGACGGTTGGAGAGTATCCGGTTCACCAAAGTGGTTTTTCCGCTGCCGAGATAACCGGTCAGCAGCAATACGGGAGTATCAGGTTTCATTTCAGTTCAAATTTTTAAAGGGCCGCAAAAGTACAAAAATTAGCGGGTCGCGGGGACGCGGCGGTTGCTGCTGTCGTTCATCACCTCGCGCACGATGTCGGCCACCATTTGTTTCAGTTCCGCGATAAACTGGGCGGCGTCATACTTATGTTGTTCTATCTCGCGCAGTTTCTTCTCCCAAATGCCTGTCAGTTCGGCACTCTTGAGCAGTTCCTCGTGGATGAGACCTATCAGCTCGATGCCGGTCTCGGTGGGGGCAAGGCTCTTGCGTTGTTTGACAATGTAGTGCCGTTTGAAGAGTGTCTCGATGATGGCGGCCCGGGTGGAGGGGCGCCCGATGCCGTTCTCCTTCAAGGCTTCGCGCAGACTCTCGTCCTCCACGCCCTTGCCAGCGGTCTCCATCGCGCGCAGCAGCGTGGCCTCCGTGTAGGGTTTTGGGGGCGAGGTCCACTTTTCCGCCAGCGACGGCTCGTGGGGACCGTGCTCGCCCTTGACGAAATGGGGCAGCACCCGTTCCTCGTCGCGCTCCTTGTCAGACTCTTTCTTCTCGTCCTCGTTCTTGGCCGGTTTGATGACCACGCGCCAACCCGGCTGCAGAATCTGCTTGCCGGTGGCCTTGAACTCCACATCCTCCACTTTGCCCCAGACCGTGGTGGTGGAGATGTGGCAGTCGGGATAGAACGCCGCGCTACAGTGTCGGCACACCTCGTCATAGACGGCGGCCTCCTGCGGGGGAAGCGCGCCCGCCACCACTCCCGTGGGGATGATGGCGTGGTGGTCGGTCACCTTGCTGCTGTCGAACACGCGCTTGCTCTTGGGCAGTTTGGCGCCCAGCAACGGGGTCGTCAGCGCAGCATACGCCGGTAGCCCTTGCAGTATTTTGGGGCACTTGGGGTAAATGTCGTCACTCAAGTAAGTAGTGTCCACACGGGGGTATGTGGTCAGTTTCTTCTCGTACAGAGTCTGGATGAGTTTGAGGGTCAGGTCGGCGGAAAAGCCGTACTTGCGGTTGCACTCCACCTGCAAGGAGGTGAGGTCGAACAGACGCGGCGGCGCCTCCTTACCCTTCTTTTCAGAGATATCGGTGACGGTAAACTCTTTTCCTACGATTTTCTGAAGATCCTGTTCACCTTCAAGCACAGTGCCGTACTTGCCCTTGGTGGCCGTGAAGGTGGTGCCGCGATAAATCGTGGAGAGCACCCAATAGGCCTCGGGCTTGAAGTTCTGTATTTCCCAGTAGCGGTTCACAATGAGAGCCAGCGTGGGGGTCTGCACCCGCCCGATGGAAAGCACCTGCCGGTTTTGACCATACTTGAGCGTGTAGAGGCGCGTGGCGTTCATCCCCAGCAGCCAGTCGCCGATGGCCCGCGACAGCCCGGCCTCGTACAGCGACTGGTACTCGGACTGGTCCTTGAGGATGGAGAAGCCCTCCTTGATGGACTCTTCCGTCAGCGAGGAGATCCAGAGGCGCGACACGGGGCACTTGGCCCGGGCCAACTGCATCACCCATCGCTGGATGAGCTCGCCCTCCTGGCCGGCATCGCCGCAGTTGACGATTCGGTCGGCTTTCTGCATCAGCGTCTCGATGATGTGGAACTGCTTGGCCACGCCCTTGTCGTCGATCAGCTTGATGCCGAAACGGGGCGGAATCATCGGCAAGCGGCTCAACGCCCACGCCTTCCACATCGGGGTGTAGTCGTGGGGCTCCTTGAGCGTGCAGAGATGCCCGAACGTCCAGGTCACCTGGTAGCCGTTGCCCTCCATATAACCATCGTGTGCCTGGTTAGCGCCAAGCACCCGCGCAATGTCACGCGCCACGCTGGGTTTCTCCGCTATGCATACTATCATATTATTGTATAATGTCTATTTTTAATTTCTCCCACAGAGATGCTTGAAATCGCAATAAATGCAACGCTTGGGATCCTGCGTTGGGGAGAAGGGCTTGTCCTTGTTGATAATTTCCGACAACAATTTTTTCAAGCCATCCTCCAATGTGGATAATGCATCATTTGTAAAATCGGGCGTCACCACTTTTTTCTTTTCAACCTTTTCCACAAAAAGCGCGCGATGGAGATAATCTTTCTTGCCCATATTGACATCCATAATGCTGAGAATGGAACAGCGTATCGGATTGTCATCAAGACACTGTTTTACAGCCCTGTTATCCGTGTACTTGCAAAGTAATGCATAGAACAGCAGTTGCAGAAACTCCTTGTAGCCAGGGTCGGTGAAAATATTACCGATGCTGTCTTTATCCACGGACAGGTTATCGCTGTTCACCCTGCCCGTCTTATAGTCCACCACGGAGAGATGCCGTTCCCTTGTACCTGGGTCAACTTCAGTTTCCAGCCGGTCAATAACGCCGTAAAGGGTCAGCGGGTGACCGTCAACCGGAAGTTTACAACTCAGTTTCAATTCATTGCCCACTATCGTGACGCCTCTTTCCCGAAACTCGTCCTTGGATTTTTCAAGATAGTTTTTCACATCATTGCGAATCATCGCCATTGCCAGATAGACCCTTCCCTCGGAGAGGTCTTTTTCCTCCCAGCAAACACTTTCGCGCAATTCTTCATCCGTCAGCACCAGTTGGCGAAGATTATCGTCAAGATGGGCCAGATAGTCATCTATACGTTGGGAAAAGTCCGATTTAGGTCCATCGGTCACATCAAACACCTTTTCAAAGACGGCGTGTACCACCGAACCCACGGCGTTGGCTTCCACGTGGTCGGTCACCTTCTCGGAAGTGCGGATGCCGCAGATATGCTTCAGGTAAAACTGCAAAGGGCAGGAAATGTAGGTTTTTAGGGCAGTGGCGGAAAAACTGTATTCATAGATTTTTTCCAGAATCTCGTCATTTTTGTGCACCTCAATGCCATCACTCGTGGCGGCAATGTAAGGAAACGCCACGGTGGGATAGGTGAGGTGTATGTTGTCGAGGCCGCGCTCCCGCACCTCAAATTCGAGTTGCGCGACAAAACGGCTCTTCTCCGCGAGATTGCCGCTGGAAGTGTCGTTGTCATATATCAGCACCACCTGCTCGGCCCGCTGCAACAGGCGGAAAAAGTGGTAGGCATACACCTGGTCCTTGTACAGATAGTTTTCCAGCGTCTCGCCCTGGAACTTGAAGTCGAAGGGGATGATGGAGTTATAGGTGATGCCCGCCGGGAGCGTGCCTTCGTTGACAGAGAGCATTATGACGTTCTTGAAGTCGAGAGTGCGCGTCTCCAACAGGCCCATTATCTGCAGGCCGTGGGCAGCGTCGCCCTTGAGGGAGAGCGTGATGCCGCCCATCTGCTGCCGTATGGCAAACTTGACGATGGAGAGGGTCAACGGGACACCCGCCTCGACCAGCAACTGCAATTGCCCCTGCACCTGCTCCAGCTGCTCGATAAGCGGCTGCAGCATCGCCACATCCATTTGGGATACGACACGCGCCAACAACCCACGCATATACTCCAGCAAGGCGGGCACCAGACCCGACACCTCGCCGAAAGTGGGTACCGGCACTCCTTCCAACTCGCCGGGCTCATAAAAGAAATGCTGCTCGGAACGAATCTTCTCCACCGTCTCGTGATACTGTTTGGGCGTTTCAAAGCAGAGATTCTGTATGATAGGGCTTTGGAGGATGGCAATCACATCGCGGCGATGGAAACGCATCGCTGTGCCGGCGATACCGTAACTCTGCCCACGCTCATAGATATCCAGCAAGGTGGCCAGCAGCGAGTAGGCCGGCGTGGCCGTCAAGGGATAACCCATCGTCACATTGGCATCACGAGTGTCGTAGGCGGCCAGCAACGGCACCAGCAGACTCTCGTCGGCCAGCACCAGCGCCGTGTCGTCCAAGTTGCCCTGCCGCTTTTTAATCTCCTCGATGCACTGAATGGCATAGTATATCTGGTTCATTTGCTTCGACGTGCCCACAATACGGATCTCCTTCTGGACAGTGGAATAGCTGTCGGAACGGAACTGCACGCTCTTTTCGTCAAGATTGAGCTTTTGGCAGATTTTGGAGAGGAAATGTGCCGTCGTGAAACGGTCTTCCTTCTGAAAATCACAGTAGAAAGGATCGATGTCGAAGAAAAAATGGGTGTCGTAACGATCCTGGATGGCCTTCACCACCGTCAATTCCGCAGGGTTCAGCACGTGGAAACCTGCGAAGATATAGTGCTCGTAAGGCAGTTGGCCGACATATTGCTCCGCGTGCTCGGCGCAATCGCGGTACAACATCCCGTCGTAGGCGTAGCCCTGCCGGGACAGCATCTCCTTGAAGGAGACATACAACTGCGACAACATATTGAAGAAAGCGACCTTACGGGCCTGTTCCGCACTCACCTCATCTTGCCCAAAACCAATCTCGAACTGCTTGGCACTGGCCAGGTCGCTCAGAATGCGCTCCGCATTGTCAAGTTGCTTGTCCACCTCCGACATATCGTCCACAAAGGCCGGCATCCACGACAGGGCCGTGCTGAAATCGTCGGCATCATCGCCGGCCAGTTCCTTGTAGGTACGATACAAATGGACGAGCAAAGCAAACTTGTCCTGACATTCCAAAGGGGAAAGTTTATCAATAAAGTCATTGATAGTGAAAACGGCGGGAGCGAAGATGGGGCCTTCGGCGCGGGCGGCGAGAGCCTGGAACAGCATACGCCGGGCGCGACGGTTGGGCAGCACCACCACACTCTTCTCCATAGGCAGGTGAAGAGCGGTGATTTGCTCGGCCAATTGTGACAGGAAGGTGGTTTGCATAGGTTATGGTCAGAAGGTAGTTAATCGAGTTTGAGCACAGCGAGGAAGGCCGACTGCGGCACCTCCACATTACCGATCTGGCGCATACGCTTCTTGCCTCGTTTCTGCTTCTCCAGCAGCTTGCGCTTACGGGTAATGTCGCCGCCGTAACACTTGGCGGTCACATCCTTGCGCACGGCCTTCACCGTCTCGCGGGCGATAATCTTGGAGCCGATGGCGGCCTGGATGGCAATCTCAAACTGCTGGCGCGGAATGAGTTCTTTCAGCTTCTCGCAGATTCTGCGACCGAAGGCGTAGGCATTGTCGGAGTGAATCAGCGAGGAGAGCGCATCCACGGAATCGCCGTTCAGGAGAATGTCCAGCTTCACCAGACTGGCGGGCCGGAACTCGGTGATATGGTAGTCGAAAGAGGCATAGCCCTTGGAGATGCTCTTCAGCTTGTCGTAGAAGTCGAAGACGATTTCGCCCAGCGGCATATCGAAGGTCAGCTCCACGCGGTTGGCGGCCACGTACATCTGGTTCACCAACGAGCCGCGCTTGTCAATACAGAGTTTCATAATCGCACCGATATAGTCATCTTTGGAGATAATCTGGGCGCGGATATAGGGTTCCTCCACGTGGTCGATTTCCGTGGGGGCGGGCATTCCGGAAGGGTTATAGACATCGAGCCACTGTTTCTTGGTGGTCATCACCTTGTAGGAGACGTTGGGCACGGTGGCGATGACATCCTGGTCGAACTCACGGTCGAGGCGCTCCTCGATGATCTCCATATGGAGCAGGCCGAGGAAGCCGCAGCGGAAGCCGAAGCCGAGGGCGGCGGAAGATTCGGGCTCGAAGGTGAGGGAAGCGTCGTTGAGTTTGAGCTTCTCCAGCGAGGCGCGCAGTTCCTCATATTGGTCGGCCTCTGTGGGGTAGATGCCCGCGAAGAGCATCGGTTTCACCTCCTGGAAGCCCTCGATGGCGGCCTCGCAGGGGCGCGCCACGTGGGTGATGGTGTCGCCCACACGCACCTCCGTGGAGGTCTTGATGCCGGTAATCAGATAGCCCACGTCGCCGGCCGAGAGCGTGTCCTTGGGCACGCGGTCCATTTTCAGGATGCCGATCTCGTCGGCATCGTACTCGTGGTTCGTGGAGAAGAACTTCACCATCTCGTGCGTCTTGATGGTGCCGTTGAAGATGCGGAAATAGGCGATGATGCCGCGGAAGGAGTTGAACACGGAGTCGAAGATGAGGGCCTGCAGCGGGGCATTCGGGTCGCCCTTGGGGGCGGGAATGCGCTCGATGATGGCCTTGAGCACCTCCTCCACGCCCTGTCCCGTCTTGCCGGAGGCCTCGATGATGTCGGACTCGTCGCAGCCGAGCAGGTCGATAATCTGGTCCTTGACCTCCAGAGGCATTGCGGCGGGCATATCCATCTTGTTGAGCACCGGGATAATCTCCAGGTCATTGTCGATGGCCTGGTAGAGGTTGGAGATGGTCTGGGCCTGCACGCCCTGGGTGGCGTCCACCAGCAGCAGGGCGCCCTCGCAGGCGGCGATGGAACGCGACACCTCGTAGGAGAAGTCCACGTGGCCCGGCGTGTCGATGAGGTTCAGGACATAAGTCTCGCCGTTATAGTTGTACTCCATCTGGATGGCGTGGCTCTTGATGGTGATGCCACGCTCACGCTCCAAATCCATATCGTCGAGCACCTGATTCTGGAACTCGCGGTCGTTTACGGTTTTGGTATATTGGAGAAGACGGTCGGCCAACGTGCTCTTTCCGTGGTCGATATGCGCAATTATGCAGAAATTTCTAATATTTTTCATAAGGCGGCAAAGATACAAAAAAAACGGCAAAGGATTTTCCAACTAACATTTACCGGGAAACATCTGTAATGTTCAAATTTTATCACAACAAAAAATACATATTTTTTTTTGTGAGAGATGGTTTCAAATAAATATTTTTGTATTTTTGCCGCATAAAAGCAACGCCTTACTTTCTTGTAAGGACACGGGCCACTCTTTAGTGGCTCTTTTTTCTTGTAAAACACTATGAACCATGGCAAAAAGGGTAACATTCTACTTTGACGGATTCAACTTTTATTTTGGAATCAAGCGTGCTCGCAACATTGACAAAAAATGGGGCAAATGCTATTGGATTGACATTGTAAAGCTATGCGAGAGTTTCCTCGGCGACAACCAGACTCTGGAAAAGGTTATATATTTTACCGCTAGTCCAATGAATCCTGCTAAAAACAGCCGCCAAAGTTCTTTCCTCAATGCTAATAAGCTAATCAATGGAGATAAGTTTGAAATTGTTAGAGGGAAATATATGGACAAAAGTATAATATGCCCCTACTGCAACGCGTCCATATCCAAGCCGGAGGAGAAAAAAACTGATGTGAACATATCCGTAAGAATGTTGGCCGATTGTATGGAAGACAAAACGGACACCGTGGCCTTGGTAAGCGCCGACAGCGATCTGATTCCGCCTTTGGACTATATACAACGGTTGTTTCCACAAAAGAACATCAAGGTGTATTTTCCGCCGACGAACTACAGCAACGACATCAAAGACAATTTGTTGCACCTCAGAAGCAAACCCGTCCTAATGAAAAACAACCTTCCACGGTTTTTGAAATCCATTATGACAGACGTGGTCACAGATGGAAACAAATTGTTCAGCATACCTGAAAAGTGGAAGATGATGTCCGATTGATTTATTTTCATTTACGGTAAAACTCCTATACCTGTTTATTACTATATCTCTAAAGCCTGAATATTTTTAACAAATTGTATATCAGCAATTTCAAAAAAAAAAAAAAAAAGACACTTTTCATTGTAACATTTTACACTCAAATTGTGTCTTACATTTGATACGTCACCATTTTTTGTTGTGACGACATTTTCATTCAAGAAGAAAAAAATATGAAGAAGCATTTACTATTATCCTTATTATTACTGTCTTTGGGCTCCTTGCTGCACGCGCAAACCGTGACCATCACCTTCTTCGGGCGCGACACCAACAACCAGAACGTGCAGTTCAACAGCGTGGTGGTGAACAACCTGACCGCCGGCTGGCAGGAGACCCTGTACTATCCCGACAACACACTGACGATGCAGGTGAGCACAGGCATTGACGACTTCACCGGAAACGGCGGACTATCGTTGTCACAAAACAGTCCCAACCCGTTCCACAGCACCACCGATGTGCATCTCCACATAGCGGAAGCCGGAACCGTGACGCTGGAGATCACCGATATCAGCGGGCGCATCATAGAGACGTATCAGGAACCGACCCTGCCGACAGGCACGCATCACTTCCGCGTCGCCCTCGCCACGACCGGCACCTATTTTATGACCGCCCGTCAAAACGGCAAGACGTCCTCCATCAAAATGGTGTGCCAAGGCGGAAACTCCAATCACATAGAATATCAGGGATGTGTTGAAGAGACGGCTGGCCATTCGTCCGCGCCCAAATTACACACCACTCAACCTTTCCATATCGGGGACCAACTGGAATACATCGGATACGCCAACATCATCGGCATAGAGATGGAAAGCGGTCACATCTTGGATGCCCCGAGTGCCTCACATTCCGCCACACTCCTGTTCCCTTACGCAATAGGCAACTACGACTCCCTACCCTGCCCGAGTTCACCCACCGTGACCGACCAAGACGGCAATGTGTACAATACGGTGCAAATCGGCAACCAGTGCTGGATGAAGGAGAACCTCCGTGTGACCCACTACTCGAACGGGGAGGCGATTCCGATGGGCGACAGCACCAGCCTCACCCTACCCTATCGCTATTGCCCCGACAACGACACCGCCAATGTAGCCTCCCACGGTTACCTGTACAATTGGCCTGCGGTGATGCACGGGGCTCCTTGCAGCAGCGACAACCCGTCGGGCGTGCAGGGCATCTGTCCTAAAGGCTGGCACGTACCCAGCAACGCCGAATTTGGGCAACTAATCTACTATGCCGGTAGTATGAGCACATATCAATGCAACAACAACAGCTTCTTCACCGCAAAAGCATTCGCGGCACAGACTGGCTGGCAGTCTTATTACGATCAATGCTCTCCTGGCTGCAACCCTTCCACCAACAACGCCACCGGCTTTTCAGCCAAAGCCGCAGGACATTACAGCAACCTCGGGACCACTAACCATTATTTCTACGCTTTTGGCGGCATGGCCACTTTCTGGACTACCACAGACGGTGGCTGCAATGACCGCATCTATATGCGCCACATCTACCATAACGGGAAACATTGGCAGGAAGCCATCCAGGACAAGCACTGCGGACTCTCCGTCCGTTGCGTGCGCAACTGACGAGAAGGATTCCTTTAGGCTGAAACATTAAAAAAAAGGACCGGGGTATCCGGTCCTTTTTTTTATGCAGTGTAAACTGTATGGATTTACTCACGCACGCACTCAACGCTTTGCGTAAAGGTTTCCCCGTCGAAACTAGTGGTTTGAGTAGTGTTCATATCCGTACACTTACCCTTCTCAATCGTGACGGTGGTGTGCGTTACCATCGGAGCCTCGTCCGGGAATTGTTGTGTAGTGGTGCAATTACAGGTCTTCTTGCATCCAGCAAACATAAAGGCGCACGCAACAGCAGCGACAAGCAGAACTTTCTTCATTTTTTTAGTGTTTTTTAAATGACGGACTTCATTATTTGTCAGTTCCAACTGGGCGGGAAGTCCGTAAAACCGCACCAGCAGCACTATGCAACCCAACCGTATCGAATGGGCGCGCAAAAATATAAAAAAAAGTTATCTTTGCCGCGAAAAAGTATCATCACGAAAAAAAGGCAACCATACAACGGCAGATTATGGTAATTTTGTTCAACAAACCATACGGTGTTTTGAGCCAATTCACGCCCGAGGCGGGGCATCGCGCCCTCGACGAGTTCGGATTTCCTCCCGGAGTCTATGCGGCCGGGCGGCTGGACCACGACAGCGAGGGCGCCCTGCTGCTGACGGACGACGGGCAGTTGGTGAAGCGGCTGCTGGACCCGAAGAATGCCCACCCGCGCACCTATCTTGCCCAAGTGGATGGAGAGATTACCGACGAGGCCTTGCAGCAGTTGGCCAAGGGCGTTGTCATCAAGGGTTACCGTACCCGCCCCTGCAAGGCGGAGAGGGCGCTGCCGCCGGAGAATCTCTGGGAGCGCGTGCCCCCCATCCGCTACCGCGCCAACATCCCCACCAGTTGGGTTCGCCTCACCCTCACCGAGGGCAAGAACCGCCAGGTGCGGCATATGACAGCAGCGGTGGGATTCCCCACCCTGCGGCTCATCCGTGTTCAAATCGGCGACCTCAGCCTCGGCTCCCTCCAGCCCGGCGAGTGGAGGATTGTGAAATAGGGATTCAGAAAACAGTTTGAAAAAATAACATCAATCCAAAGACGGACAATTTTTTTTACTATTTTTGCGGCTTGATTTTGTGAGGACCAGGCGCGCCCGAGTGCCGCTACAACTGATTTTTCAAATGTAAAACCAACAATATATGCAAACTATCAATCCTCAGGAAAATTACGAGAAAAGCCGCAAGGCCATCGGCTACGTTGACCGCAAGGAGGCCACCCAGGCCGACTACGACCGCATCGGTTTTATGTCGGGGTTGGAGGTCCACCAGCAACTGGCCACCAAGGAGAAACTCTTCTGCCGCTGTCCGGCCGGCATCTTCCAGAAACCCGACCAATACGACGCGGAGCTGCTGCGCCATATGCGCCCCACCCTCTCCGAGATGGGCGAGTATGACGGCACGGCCCTTATGGAGTTCAAGACCCGCAAGAACATCGTCTATCGCATCGCGCACCGCACGGCGTGCACGTATGAGGTGGATGACACCCCTCCGTTCCCCATCAACCCCGAGGCGCTGCAGTACGCCCTCGAAATCGCCCTCGCCTCCAAGCTGAAGATCGTGGGCGAGGTGCACATCACCCGCAAGCAGTACCTCGACGGTTCCATCCCCACAGGCTTCCAGCGTACCGCCATTCTCGGCATCGACGGCGAAATCCAGCTCAAGAACAAGAAGGTGCGCCTCATCCAGCTCAGCGTGGAGGAGGATGCTTGCCGCGAGGTGTCCGACATCCGCCACACCCGCGTCTATCGCACCGACCGCCTGGGTATGCCGCTCATCGAGACGGTGACCTACCCCGAGATGGTGAACCCCGACGAGGTGGAAGAGGCCTGCAACTACATCCGCTTCCTGAACCGCAGCACTGGCCGTGGGCGCACGGGCATCGGCGCGGGACGTGAGGACGTGAACGTGAGCTGCACCGGCGGCACCCGTATTGAGGTGAAGGGCGTTTCGCACACCAAATGGATCCCGGAAGTGACCCACGTGGAGTGCTTCCGCCAGTGGGCACTGCTCGCCATCCGCGAGCAACTGAAAGCCCGCATCTCCAAGGAGAATTGGATAATGAACTATACAGAACTCAACCCCAAGGAGTTCCACTTCTACTTCGACCCCATCACCGACGCCATCAAGCGCGGTGAGAAGGTGTATGCCGTCAACCTGCCGCAATTCGCGGGCCTGCTCTCCCACTTCACCCAACCCGGCCACCCGTTCTACAGCGAGTTCGCCGACCGGCTGAAAGTCATCGCCTGCCTCGAGCGCCCCAATATGGCCACGAGCGAGGATTTGGAGGATGTGGTGAGCCGCAGTGTCTTCGAGAAAGCCGCCAAGGCGCTCAATGCCGACGACAACGACGCGCAGATCATCTTCTGGGCACCTGAAGACGACGTGAAGACCGCCCTCGAAACCATCGAGGAGCGCGCCCTGATGGCCTTCGACGGCGTGCCGCAAGAGACCCGCAAGGCCCTGCCCGACGGCACCACCATCTTCGAGCGTGTGCTGCCCGGCGCCGACCGTATGTACCCCGACACCGACTCCGCGCCCATCCCGTTGACCAACGACTATATCGAGGAGCTGCGCAAGAACGTCCCCGACGCCGTGGCCGACCGCTATGCGCAACTCGTCCAATGGGGCGTGCCGCAGGACTGCTACAAATACCTCTTCACCCACAACTTCTTCCCGCTCATCAAGAAGATCGCCGACGAACTGGACTACTGTCCCAAGTACCTGGGCACCTTCTTCGGGCAGCGCCTCAAGCACCTGCACGGCCAGTACGGCAACATCCCGTTCTGCACCTGCAGAATCTACGACCTGTACGCCTTCCTGAAGGAGAACAACCTCGACAAGGCCATCGCCTATGATATGTTGGAGGAAATGTTCAACCACCCGAATGCAGAACTGTCGCAGATACTCCAACTCGCCGGCTATAAGAAGATGACCAAACAGGAAATCGAAACTCTGTACAACGAAGCTGTGGGCGGCTTTGAACCTAACAGAACTCGCAGCAGCGAGAACGACAAGCGCAACAGCGCCCTCGGCAAAGTTAGACGCAAAGCCCTCGGCAACGCCGCATTCACAGAACTAGCAACCAAGTAATTTACTGATTACTGTTCACTGATCACTAATCACTGTTCACTAAACACATTTTGCAGTAATTATGGAAAATAACGATAAAGTAACATTCCAAGGATATAAAGGACGAGCATTGGAAATGCTCAAAAAATATGATGTCCACGTTTGGGACAAAGCCGAGGTGGAGACCACCCGCGGACACTTTTCGGGCAAGATCCTGCCCAGGGCCGAGAACACCGACGACATTCACATCGTGATGAAGGTGGCCACCGGCTACAACATCGGCATCGACATCGAGACGGTGACCGATATGAAGGGCGAACGCGACCCGCAGCCCGTGTTCAAGATTCCGGAGAAGGAGTTCCCCTACACGCCCGGTTTGCCGCACGTGAAACTGCTGGGCACCGGCGGCACCATCGCCTCGCGCCTCGACTACCGCACGGGCGCGGTGATTCCCGCCTTCTCGCCCGGTGAACTCTATGGCGCCGTGCCCGAGCTGGCCGACATCTGCAACCTCGAGACCGAGAAGGTTTTCGCCGTCTTCTCCGAGAATATGTCGCCGGTGGAGTACAAGGCATTGGCCAACAAGATCGGCGACGAAATCAAGGCCGGCATTGAGGGCATCGTGATTGGCCACGGCACCGACACGCTGGCGCACACCGCCACCGCGTTGACCTATATGTGCCAGAACCTCCCGATGCCTGTGGTGTTGGTGGGTTCCCAGCGTTCCTCCGACCGTCCGAGCTCCGACGCAGCCCTGAACCTGATGCACGCAATGACCGCCGCCGGTCACGGTGACATCGCCGAGGTGATGGTCTGTATGTTCGGTCCCACCAGCGACGACTACGGCTTCCTGCACCGCGGCACGCGCGTGCGCAAGATGCACAGCTCCTACCGTTCCACGTTCCGTACCATCGGCGACACGCCGTTGGCCACGGTGAACCGCAAGGACGGTGTGCAGCCCATCAAGGAGGTCTATAACCACCGCCGCCACGGCGAGCAGCACCGCCAGGTGGAGGTCATCACCAACTACGAGGACTACAAGAGAAGCATCGCCAAGAACGACCCGAACGTCACGCGCATCGTGCCCACCTTCGACGACCGTGTGGCCATCCTCTACTACTATCCGGGTATGAAGCCCGACGTGCTGGATGCGCTCATCGACAACGGCTACAAGGGCATCGTGTGGGACGGCACCGGCCTCGGGCACGTCAACAAGGGTATGTTCGACGCCATCCAGCGCGCCACCGACGCAGGCGTGCACCAGTATATGAGTGTGCAGACCATCTGGGGCTACACCCATATGTTTGTCTATGACACGGGCCGCGATATGATGGCCCGCGGCATCATCCCCGCCGACAATATGCTGGCAGAGAGCTCCTACATCAAACTCGGCTGGGCGCTCGGCCTCACCAAGGAGAGCGGCCAAAAGCGCGAGGATGTGAAGAAGCTGATGCTCACCCCCATCAACGACGAAATCACCAAGCGCGAGCCCTACGACGGCTACCTCGTCTATCAAGGCGGTGTGCCGGAGGTGGAGGAGTTCGTGAAGAAGGTGAGAAAGTAGCGATTTGCGATTTACGATTTACGATTTGCGAATCGATGAAAAAGAGGCGTGGCGGAAGCTGCGCCTCTTTTTCATTTAGAAATTAACACTCTTGTTTATAACTATTGATAACTCATTTTGGCTTGCACTGTTATTTTTTTTTACTTTTGCATAATCTTTTGTGAAATTAGTAAAAAAATTATAATTATGAAAAGACATCTACTATTGTTAGTTTTAGCCGTTTTGACATTCCTGCCGGCCGGGTTGCGCGCACAGTCGTGTTCCGCCCCCACCAACCTCACCGTCTCAAACA
>JAEEGF010408283.1_pt1 | contig 33086 bp, 26 predicted proteins | sample 9134171 | NCBI WGS metagenome assembly JAEEGF01 (sample SAMN16246542, study PRJNA631951) | gut metagenome | biome: gut microbiome; feature: rumen; material: AP-attached | host: Bos | place: Iran: Karaj | collected 2018-10
CAAGCTTTCAAATGAAGTCGGCCAGACCATCATGAGCGCAGCGATCATCGACGATGTTATCGGTATCATCGTACTGACTGTCGTTATCGGACTTAAGAATCCTGAGAGCAAGACCGGAACCGTTGTGCTTTACACCGCGCTGTTCTTCGTATTTGCGATCATCGTTGGAATCATCGTTTACAAGCTTTTCAAGCTTTACGACAGCAAATACCCACATACAAGACGTATTCCGATCCTCGGCCTCGCCCTTGCTTTCGGACTTTCATACGTCGCTCAGAAATATTTTGAAGTTGCCGACATCACCGGCGCATACATCGCAGGCGTTATACTCTGCCAGCTCCGCGATTCGGAATACATCTCCGAGAAGATGGACATCAACTCGTACATGCTCTTCGGTCCGGTCTTCTTCTGCAGTATCGGACTTCAGACAGATATGAAAAATATAGATTCGACCATCATCGTTTTCTCACTCTGCTTTGTAGCAGTGGGACTGATCTCAAAGATAATCGGCTGCGGCACTGTCGCAAGGCTCTGCGGTTTCCGAGGACGAGATACCTTGAAGATTGGCTGCGGAATGATGACGCGAGGCGAAGTCGCCCTGATCGTCGCCCAACGTGGACTGTCCGTCGGAATGATGGATCACCGCTACTTTACGGCGGTCATCCTGCTGATCATCATTAGTTCTATAATCACGCCGCTGCTGCTGAAATACCTGTATTCGAAGGATCCCGCGGGTGCGAAAGCGTAGATATCAATCGAATACAAAGATGATGAGGCTGATAAAATCGCCCGATCAAAACCCAACAAAATACGATTATATAAAGCCGAAGAGACTGCCGGGGAAGCAGTCTCTTCTTTTTGTGGGAAGTGGACTGTGATATAAACCACAGCCCGAAAGTATGAAAAATGTGAAGGTTGGGCTAGTTAATTAAGGTGTGATCACCTCCTTCTATACAAATCTATCTCATGTCATCTGTGTCTGTCAGGTAAGCGATTTACAGCTCGTCCGCCTTGATGGTTGGACGGTTCAGGCTTACCTCGAGGTTACCGTTCCGCTCTCTTATCTCGTCCATAAGAGCCTTCACGGACTCACCCTTCTTCAGATTCACTCTGTAATGCAGCTTGTACATGCTGCCCATATTGGTTGTCTTAACCTCTTCTACGGTGTATTTTGCAAAATATCTTGCAAATATATCTTCAAACTTTCCTTCGAAATCAAGATCCTCAGGAACCGTTATTTTCAGTATTCTGTCCTCCTCCGACTTTCCGCCGAAATTCACGACATTCAGGAGCAGGTTCACCAAGCTGATAACTATCGCGAAGAATGCAGCCACTCCGAGGTAGCCCATTCCGGTTGCAAGTCCGACTGCCATCGCAAGGAAGATACTTACAATCTCCTGGCCTTTGCCCGGAGCTGATCTGAAGCGTACCAGGCTGAATGCTCCGGCGACTGCAACGCCGGCACCTATATTTCCGTTTACCAGCATGATGACCATCTGAACAGTTGCGGGCAGGAGGGCTATCGTTATCACGAAGCTTTTTGAATAACTGTTTTTGATCATATACATGATCGCTATGAAAAGTCCGATCAGCAGAGAACAGAGCGTGGCCTCTATAAACGCTTCTCCGGTGAAGGTTCCGTTTGTCAGTATTGTTCCAAATAATTTATCCAGCATATGCCACCTCTCCTTTCTCGCTTGAATAGCCGAAGCCCGGTACAACTCTTGTTCTTCTTTCTGCTGCTATTTGCATCATATCTACATATCCTCTTCCGTATTTTGAAAATGAAACCGGGTAAATCCTCAGTTCACTGAATATTCTTGCTAATTTTATCGGCATCGCGCCGGCGATCTTCAGCTCCATCAGCCTCTGGTTCGGCTTCAGGATGTCTGTTCCTACGTTGCCGTATCTCAGGTCGAGCCTGTCGGTTCTGTAACGGATGTTTCTGTCAAATGTGATCCTCAGCTCCGGATCCTCCGTGCCGAACATTGCGATCCTGTCGTAGGATATCGCCATCATCGGCTGCAGGTTTTTGTAGTAGTCGCGCATGCTGTCGATCTCACGCCGGATCTGGTGATTAACTATTTTTTCTTTATCCTTCGTATTCTTGTGTTCCCTGGCTGTTATTGATTCTTTTTCCGGATGATTGATTTTATCATCCGGTCTATTATTATTCATTCGGTCGGTTTCACTCATATTATTGTCGATGCTTTGATTCAGATAATCAAGCGCATCAGCGTATTTCATATCTATACGGCGCTTGTAAACGACGCCGTCGTATTTCTTCTTGATCTCTACAAATGCCGGCGATTCTTTGGTCGGCGTTCCGTAAGACCTAAGTCTCAATTTCTCTTTGTAGAGCGGCTTGTCGAGCGAGGTTCTTATCAATCTGTAGTCAGGTGTGTCGTAGTAGATATTGAGTATTGAAGACTCGCCGTATCTGTCGACCTCTGCCATGCCCTTAAGTCTCTCCCTGAGGCGCCTGTACGTCGTCTCGTCTAAGAGGTATTTGACTTCTATTCTTTTAAATATCTCCTGGAAGTTGCTCATATCCACCACTCCTTACCTGAATCGTTGCGGGGGTTCTCTTGTATCATTTCTCTTGCATTGAATGATCTGGTTTTCCTTGTGCATCCGAGTTTGACTTTCTCTTGCATTGAATGTTTGTCTCTCGGACCTCTCTTGCATCCCCTGAGGTTTTCCCTGCTGTTTTCCTTGTGATGAGCTCATGATACGGTATAAAACTGAAACGAAACTGAAATATAAAAAATTTTTTTCAGGCTTTGTTGCAGCTCGGTATTAACATACATTATCATGTATACTTGCGCTTTGTATGTTAAAAGTATTGTCGATATTTCAAGCACCGGAAAGAGAGCAGGCATGGACCAATCGGTCCATGCCTGCTCTGTTATTCATCATCAATCATTCTTATCGTTCTTTAGTTCTCTGAACTTCGCCTCCATCGTCGGATTGTTCTTCGTCAGCTTTTTGACCGTCAGGTCGGTAGCTTTATTATTTGCGAGGCGGAGATTATTTTCGGACGAAAGGAGCGCTTCCTTGGTCTTCTCAAGGTATTTTATAGTCTTATCGATATCCTCAATCGCCTCATTGAACTTCTTGCTTGCCAACTCGTAGTTTCGTGCAAAGCCTTGCTTGAAAGCTTCCAGATCCTCTTCGAAATGCGTGATATCCATATTCTGGTTGCGAACCATCGCCAGCTCATGCTGATACTGGATAGACTTTCTCGCCGCATCCCTCAGAAGGGTGATCATCTGAATAAAGAACTGCGGACGGATTACATACATCTTCGGGTATTTGTACGAAACATCAACGATACCTGTATTGTATAGCTCATTATCGGCCTCCAGCATCGAAACAAGGATCGCATATTCGCATTTCTTCTCGTTACGATCCTTATCAAGCTCCTTGAGGAAGTCCTCGTTCTTATGCTTGGTCGCCGTCGTTTCGTTCTCATTCTTCATCTCAAACATGATCGAAATGAACTCGACGCCGTCCTCCGATTCTCTGAAGATATAGTCGCCCTTGCTACCTGTCCGGGCATCATTGTCCTTTTCAAAATACGCATTCGGAAATGCGCTCATCCTGATCTTATTGAACTCGATCTCGCAGTGCTGCTCCAGCGTCTCACCGACCATCTTCGTCGACATCCTGGTCTTCAGATCCTTGTAGTAATTGATCTGAACATCCTTTTCACGCAGCTGGTCCGTATACTCTTCCTTCATCTTCTGCGCATCTTCTTTATAGCGATCCTCTTTTTCACGGAAATCCTTCTCGACCTTCGAAACCGCTTCAGATACCGCAAGCTTCTTCTCACTTTCACTGTTTTTGATCTGCGCCTCAAGCTCAACGATCTTACTGCTTCTTTCTGCAAGCTTCTTTTCCTTCTCTGCAGCCACTTCATTTACGGCAAGCTTCTTCTCGTTGTCAGCTTCCTTCAGTTTAGCCTTAAGCTTCTCTATTTCAGCGTCCTTCGATGAAATAATATCCTTGTACTCACTTTCCGTCTTGGCCTTTACAAGCTCATCCTTGCTCTCCTGAGATTCCTCCAGATGCTTTTTATACTCTTCGATTTCCTTATGATATTCCTTATCGCGAACCTGCTTTAATATCGCTGCATAGCCTGACTCATCAACCTGAAAAACCTCTCCACACTTTGGACATTTGATCTCCTGCATTTTGCTCCCCTCCTATCAATACCTGTTCAATATTTATGGGGCTCAACCCCCTTCAAACGCTACGTTTCTTTATGTATTTAATCATAGATAATACCCTTCTTAATTATACGCTTCTTGCTTAAATCGGTCAATTTTACAGGCCATTTTCTTTCAACGTTTTCTTCCCATTTTTATATTATTCCGACTAAATCATCTTGAATATCCGGCCGCATAGAAATATAATATATTTGAACATTTCTCAGGTCATCAGAAGATTATTCTGAATACCAAAAGCACCGCTAATGATATTCCACTTGCACTGAAAATGTTTCTTGACTATGTCGAGACCGGAACGGCTCAAGATGAGCTCACTACCGAAATTGAAGCGGAGGTCGACAAGATAAGGCAAAACAAAAAATGGAGGGATGAGATCATGACCTACGAGCAAGAGTGGGAAAATGAAAAGGATTCACTGTGTGCACAATGGAAAGAAGAGGCTGAAGATGCCACCTATGCCAAGTATGTTTCCAAGATGTTCGCAAAAGGCTCAACTCACGATGAAGTCATAGACTCCCTTGTGGACATATTCGATATTAGCCGTGAGAAAGCTACGGAGATTATTAAGACGGTCTCCGCTAATAAGTAATAAATAAATTACGCAGATTAGTAGTACAGGCATGGGTCAACGGTCCATGCCTGTGTTTTTTTAGAATCTAAAATGTATTCCTATGTTAATTACTTCAACGCCTTACACTTCCGGTTACGCTCAGCGAGGAGCTTTGTAAGGCTGTCAATCTGCCCGAGTGCTTCATCAGTGCTCATGCCGCCAATCGATGCCGCCAGCTCATTCAGTTTAGCGCTGAGGTTGTTCTCGATCTCGGCCAGACCTTCAGATGAAACAGGATCACTGTAGCGGAGCTTTTCCGCGAACTTCTCTGCTGCCTTCTTGACGCTCGGATCAGATGAAGCATCGATAAGTCCTGAAGCATCAAGCTTGAATGTGAGCATTTGCTGCACCTTCATGGCATCATTCTTTTCCTGCTCTATTATTACATCACGGACGTTATCTGCCGCAATGAAACCAATTGCCGTGAGCCCCAGAAGAAATATTCCAAGAACAAGTGGAAGCCACGCCGGTATATTTACAATCGCTGCAACAATAATGATCATCAGCGACACCAACAACTGCCCGCAAAAATACAGATAGATCAGTTTCAGAATCGGCAGTCCGTAAACCTTCGACTTAAGATCGTCATCCTTCTTGTTAAATATGTAAAGCGTAGCGATACAGCTCACTGCGATAGCGACAAGCGCGAAAACAAACGCCGTCCAGGACGCGCCCCTCTTCGTAAATGGGATCACAAGATAAAGCAGCATGAACATGACAGCCACAATAAAGAATCCCATGATAGTCGAATTCTTTTTCTTATTATCCATGATACCGCCCCCTTACATATCTCTCTTTCTGCCGCATTCTGGGCAGAATTTGCCATTAATATCCTTAGTTCCGCATGATGGACAGGTCCAGGTATCCGGCGCAACATTCTGAACAGTATCCGGTCTCTTCGTGCCGCATTCCGGACAGAATTTACTAGAAATACCCTTCATACCGCAACCCGGGCAAGTCCAACTATCCGCTGCAACAGGTATCGGTTTTGCCGCACCACACTCCGGACAGAACTTGCTTGTGATATCCTTCGTACCGCATGATGGGCATATCCACGAACCGGTTTGAAGCGCACTAACGACCTGTCCAGTACCGCCAGCAACGACACCACCATTCGGTACACCACCTTGAGCGCCAGTCGTCTGCCCAGCCACAACTGCTCCGAATCCGGCTCCTATATCAGTCGACTGACCCATGATTGGATTCATCGCCTCTTTAGTCATATTTATCACACCGCCCATGGCCCCGAGCGTAACACCAAGTCCTGCCAGATCACCAAGACTTCCGCCACTGCCGCTGGAACCGCCGGTGATACCATTCTGCATAGCCTCGAGCCCAACCTGCCTTGCAGTCTCCTGCTGATAGGTATAACCCTTCGCCTGCATTTCCGCAGCCTCCGCAAATGCCTGCATTTTATACGCTTCAGCCTCAGCCTGAGCCTTAAGCTTTATAGCCTCGGCCTCGCCCTGAGCACTGACAACCTTTAACTGAGCCTCCGTCTGAGCCTCAACAATCTTCCTTCCCTGAGCAGCCTCTGCCTCAGCCTTGCGTATTTCCTCCTGTCTCACGGTGAGTGTCTTCTCCGCGAACTGCCTCTTCAGTCGTTTAAAATCCGGATCATCGTCCGGCGTCATGATCGTCGTGATGTAGAACTCTGGCATCACCATTCCATATTCGTCCAGGTCGACGTTGATGGTCTCCTTCATCGCATCCGACAAAACATCCATGTACGAATCAACCTCGAGAATGTTTATGTTCTTCTCCTTAATGAGCCGCGCCAGGTTCGACTTCACCTTGTTCATGATCATCGCCTTGAATTTGCCTGCGCCAAGCCCGGTCGACGTCGTCAACACATCCGTCTGGCCCAGCCCGCCGGTCGTTCCTACTACCTTCAGCAGGAGCTTCCTCGAATCGTTAACCCTCAGATTGAAGTTGCCGCTCGCGCCAATCTCGATGTGAAGGCCGGATGCCGGATCAAACATCCTCACCTTAGTGTCCGTCCCCCACTTGATACCCATCTGCGTGACAAGATTTATAAAATACACTTCCGAGTGAAATACTTCATTTCCACCGGTCGGCAGCTTGTACAGATTCTCAAGTATTGGCAGATTCTGTGTCGCCAGCGTATACCTTCCCGAACCAAACAGATCAAGCGCCTTACCATCCTTGAAGAATATTGCCTCCTGCGACTCATGTACGATCAACTGAGAACCCATATTGAAGTCCTCGATTGGATGCTTCCAGACAAATACATCATTTGGTCCTTCGTATTTAATAACGCTGATGATGCCTTCCTTGCGCATCTTCTCCTTCAAAGCTTCCGCCGCTACGTCAATCTGCGTATCACAAAGCGGACAGGTATAAGAACGCGCATTGATATCCGCCGTCAGACTGCAGTTACAGGTCGGACACCTGAACTCCTGCATATTTCTAATGCTGTCGCTTGTATTTATCTTTTCCTTACACACCGGACAAAGAGCCTTCTCACCCTTCGACTGGTCAAATACAACCATATTCTTGCAATGTGGACACTCACGTGAAGCCATCTTGTCTGTGGCCACATGAATAACATTTCCGCAGGAACAGTCTATATGCTTCGTTCCAAACATACCAAATATTCCGTTTGACGCTTCAGAATATCGTCCGCAAACCGGACATTCTATTATGAATTTTGACATGATGCACCTCCCTATTCACGAATACTATCTAAAACAAAATCTATTGCATCTTTAACGTAACTCCCAAATGGTAATGTTGATATAAAGCATTCTAATAGCGCATCAGAGCCTTTTCTGACAATCTTCTTGAGCCCTTGACTAACCGATGAATTAAATACATCACTCAAAATATCCATATCTTCATTTTTAAGGGATTTATTAAGAATCTTTAGTTTATTCTTCAGATTGCTCTTGAGTTTTTCATCCAAAGGACTGTTGCTGTCATAATTTGTATTGTCTATTTGTTTACAAATCTCAATAAAAATATCTACCCTACACGCAAATACTTTGGGATTTAACTGGTAATCATCAAATAAATATAGCCCCTCAACAAAATGACGCAACTCAATCATTACTTCTATATCTGGAATACTCATTTTTATGATTCTGGTTTCTTTATCATATTTGGAATACTTAACCCTCTTTAAAAACTCATCCTTCCACCAGTTGCTTTTTTTATCCGTGCTATATTTTAATTCTCTTCTTTCTCTTAATGATCTGACTCTGCTTTGTGTAATCCCTAATTCCTTGGAAATATCATAATCCGAAATACCACCTGTTTTATTTTTTAGATAAATATCAAACAACAGCAATTCAAAATCTGCTTTGGACATTTCTCCAAAATTATGTATATAATACTCACTAGCTATCCTATTAAAAGCCTCTATCTTTTCATTACAATCAAATAAATCAAGCACATTACCCACCTTTATTTATCCCCCTTCCTTACAAAACGGATAAGCATCTTTTACACCCAATCAATTCTTTTTTCTGTAATAGCTCGTTTCATTTCTTTTCGTATCCTTATCAAAATCAAATACAGTGAATTCCGATTTACCAACTGTATATTCTTTTATTTCATCGTAATCATATAAATCGAAGAGATGTAAGTAATACTTCCCAGATTTATATTTAATACTGAATCCGGTATAGCGTTTATCAATATATTCCCACTTCCCATTATTAATTCTCAAACCATGATAAACTTGGTTTTCACTATCGGGAATCCATTCTTTATTGCTTTTCTCATGATCAATTTGTTTAACGAATAGCCATTCCCCGTTGAGACTTAATATATATCTAAATATAGGATTTTCATCATAGTTATATCCATACTCACCTAAAGCATCATATAATCCCCCCACATCATGTTCTTCACCATCATCAATATTTATTAACTCCTTATATGCTCCGCAAAAGTCTCTTGCTTTTTCGATAGTATACGAATCGTATCTATACAATTTAACACTTATCTTACACGCTAATTCATTATATTGAGCCAGCGCTTGGTCATATTCTTTTTCCGCTAATAAACTGTCTATCTTCTCATATATCCTTTTAACACACAAACCCTCTATTCTTTCTTTCGATGTTATATCTATATCCTCTTCATTGTCCTGATATATACTTATCGCCTTAAAATAGTCAGCAGCATTATAAGCTGTTAAAACTTGATTCATTATTTGAGATTTTTTATAATCACCCAACTCCGCATATAATTTTGCAGCCTCCTCGTATTGTTGTTTTTCTACAGCCTCTTCAGCTTTAAGATACTTTCGTTCAAGTTTTCCTTCTTCTATATTTGGAATAACAACAAACCAAATAAGGCAAGCCCCGCTTATTAGAAGTATTCCAATGATAGAAAAAGCCACTATTCTTTTTCTTTTGCGTTTACGTTTATTTTCTATTCTCAGCCGTTCTTCAATTTGTCTTTGCTCTTTTTCTTTTTCCTCAGCCCTTTTTCGCTCCTCCTCTTCTTTTTCAACCTTAATCCTTGCATTCTCTAAATCGCATTCTCTAAGCTTAATAGCAGATTCTTTATATCCATTCAATTCTTCAAGCTCATTCTTTGCATCATCGTAGGCATTATTACTCATTAAAAGAATTGCATTCTGATATTTAATCTCTTTCAAAAGGGCTCCAAGTAACTCCTCGCTTTCTGGCATTTCATCGTATGATTTTAAATCCTTTGCAAGACTTTCTAATTGATATTTCCCCAGATTGGCTCTATCTTCAATACTATCTATAATCGTTTTCTTTATTAATTCATAATCAGCAGCTCTTTTTGAGTGGTATTCCTCATTTCTTTTTTTGACATCATCCGCAACGAGTTCGACATATCGACGATAACCCTCTTTAGTCGCTTCATCCTTTTTCTTCTTTTCTGCTTCTTCTTTAGAAAGCAAGTCATCAAAAACAAGCTCAAATGATTTCAATACCGCTTCTATTTCTGTTTTAAGCTTATCATCTGCATATGCTTTCGCTCTAGATAATTGTTTATCATCTTCAATCCCCTTTAAAAATCTGTCTTTGTAAGAAAAAAGTGCATTACAAGACGATGAATAGTTTCTGTCAAACTCGAATGCATTTCTTATTTCTGTCTCCGATAAACCTGTTGCATCCGGTCGATTAATGGAGTATTTATTTACTATTAAATTAATCAGGTTCAAATCGGCATCACATGCGGTATATGTCTCCAGCTGATTCTCATTGGATTTCATCTTTTCTGCTGTGGTTCTTATCTTTGCTTCCCATTTTTCACGATACTCGTCCAAGGACTTACTATTATCTTTCGATAGAAATTCACCCAGATACGCCTCCGCACACTCAGCGTTGTAATTCAAAACTTCTTCAAAGAAGTTGTTAGCTTTGTCCCACTCTCCGTCTTCCAATGCGATAAAGCCCCTCTTCAGCTGAGCGGCATTTTTAGCATCCAATACACTTGACGTATATTCAATACTTCCAGTATCATTAACGATCACCGTTTTATTATTATTTCCAAATATCTTATCAATACCTCTGATAAGATCCTGATCCGCACCAACCTTGCCCATATCCTGAGCCTGTAAATGTTTGAATTCTTTCGGCATATCATATGCATCAATATCTTTATAGCAAGGTATGAGTGTCTTCTTCTGCCCCTCTGCAATTAGCTTCAGAAATCTACTCCACTCATTTTTAACCCAGACTGCATTGTAATAATCATACGAAGTTCCAAATGCCAACATGACCTTCGCGGAATTGAGTGCAGCGAAAATATACGGCTCATACTCCTGACCAAGCTTATCCTCGAGTGTGATACGCGAAAAGAACACACGATATCCCTTCTCCGTTAACTCATTATAGACATCCTGTGCGATAACACTGTCGATGGTTCTGTCACCTTTGTCATCTGTTTCCTTATAGCAGATAAATATGTCATAAGGCTCTTCAGTTGAAGAAACCTCTATGATTCCTTTTCTGATTTCTTCAAAACGCTTAGCTTCTTCTCTATAAACTCCTCTTGCGACAACATCAGCATTCTCCATGACCAATTCAAAGTTCGGATCATCCATAACGCTATCAAATGAGGATCTGTGACAAGTCGGAACCTTCTTACCGGTAGCCGGATCATCAACATACTCTATTCCATACTTACAAAGCACAAGCCCCCAATAGGCTTCTGCTTCTTCCTGATAATCAGCAACTATCGACTCATATACTCCGGCAGCTTTATCAAACTCCGAATCAAAACGCAGGCGATTTGCACGCTCGTACAGTTTAAGACGCTTCTCATCGTCAGTATTTGGAATGGTCTGTTTTGAACCACAGTATTCACATTCGCAAACAGATGATTCGGACTCAATATTTAGTTGTCCTCCACACATTTTACATTTTAATATCATACTCCCACTCCAACTTATATAGTTTCGCTCGTATTCATATCTATAACTTTTCTATCTTTTCGGTACTTAAATCACACTTATCTGAATAACAAGTAACTCCTGTCCAACCGTTCAAATTCTGTTTTTATGAACCGCCTAATACGACTTACCTATAAATACCACTCCCATAACAACACCCTTTCATGAACAGTATTTCACTGCAATTTAATCCACATAGCCGGTCTTATATAGCGTTTCCCAGACTTATATGATGACATAAGATATTTCCCTCCATACGCTGCATAAGTTATACCATTCGAAGACTTAAGCCACCATGAAGCCAAATTTCCATTATCATCATATATAGAGAGAAGTTTTTGCGGTTCTAAATACTCCTCTGATTCAGATCGAGTTAATAATGTCATCTCAATAATAATTTCTTTCTCACTTTCTGAAAAACAAGAACTCTCAAATTGTTCAAACCAAGAATCAACTTCATTTTCCGTATATGATATTTTTTCATCACTCACAGTATTGGTACTTACTAACAAAATTTTATTTTCTATTTTTGCAACCGCACACCACATTATAGTTTTCTCATTATATAATCCAAGTTTTACACTATCTCCAACTACCACCTCTGCAATATCATCTATACTATGCGGCACACAGTTGTTCAGTATCCCTAGATATCTCTCGCTATCTTTATAATCGCCCAATTCCTCTAAAATAGCTTTGGCTTTTTCATATTTTTCTTCCGAATACGCACTCAGATTATCATTCAATTGGTTTACAATATCGACTGCCTCCTCATATTTTGAAAGTTTGTCCTTTTCTTTCTCGGCAAATTCTATATAATCTTTCGATTCTTTATAATCACCCAGTTCTTCAAATTGTTCGATTGCTTTGGCAAAATCTTCCTTTTGGACAAGGCATTCACCGTATTCATATTTATACTGTTTTAACAACACCTCAGAATCCTTGTACGGAGTAATCTCTTCCAAAAAATCAATTGCAACCTGATAGTATTCTGCATCACCATTGTTCTTCGCACGTAAATATAAATCCTCTTTATACTCAAGTTCTTCAGACTCTGTAATCTTAGCCTTGGAATCCTTATAACCATCTAATCCCTCAAATAAAGCTATTGCTTCTTCATATTCTTCATTGTTAAACTTCTTAACAGCCTCCTTATACTTAGCCTCTGGAATGAAGTAAAATATCGTTCCAAGCACACCAGCCGCAATCAGAAATATTACTACGACAATCGATATAATGATTTTTCTTCTTTTCTTCTTTCTTCTCGCTTTTTCAGCACGTTCTTTTCTTTCCTTTTCCTCTTGTTGAAGTTTTGCCTGTCTCTCCTGCTCTTCCTTTTCAGCCTTATCCCTCGCTATCCGCAGATCACATTTACGAAGAAGCGCAGCGGACTCCTTATAATCCTTCAACTCTTCGAAATGAATCTTTGCAGAGCTCCAGGCATTGTTATCCACCATAAGGATTGCGTTCCGGTACTTTAGCTCCTTTGAAAGATCTGCAGCCACAGCATCACATTCAGACATATCATCATATGTCTTTAATTCTCTTAGGCATGATTCCATTTGCGCTATTCCGGGATTATTTATCTCTTCGATATAGTCCCTTGCAGACTGTTTTATAGCCGTAAAATCACTCAGCCTTTTTTCATTATATTCCTCGTATTCCTTCTTTATGTCCTCTGCGACACTATCAACATACTTCTTGTAGCTCTTTTTGATGCTTTCTTCTTTTTGATGCCTTTCAGTTTCCTCCTGAGATATCCGCTCATTAAAATACGTCTCAAAACCACTTATCACATCAGAAATATTAGCCTTAAGGTTTTCTCCGGCATATGCTCTGGCTCTCGAAAACTGCTTATCCTCTTCGATTCCTTTCAGAAACCTCTCTTTATAAGAAACCAACGAGCTGTGATACGACGTATAATTCCTGTCGAATACAAATCGTTTCCTAATCTCCTTTTCAGATAGTCCTGTTGCGTCCGCTCTTTTAACCGAGTATTTTTTAATAATCGATTCAATCAGCTCGTCGTCGATTTCACACGCAACACTCCTATCCACCATCGATCCGTTTAACGCCATTTTATCTGTTGTCGCAGAGATTTTGTGTATCCACCCTTTATAATATTCCTCCAGAGATTTACTCTTCTCTTTTGCCAGAAACTTGCCCAGATAAGCTTCCGCGCATTCAGCATTATAGTTGAGAACCTCTTCAAAAAATGCATTTGCATCTTTCCACTCTTCGTCCTCAAGAGCTATGAAGCCACGCTTTAACTGTGCCTGATTCTTTGCATCCAGAACATCCGAAGAATAATCCGTACTCCCTGTAGCCAGCACACTTGCAACAACCTTCTTATCTTTTCCAAATATCTTATCAATACCCCTGACTAGATCCTGTACCGCACCCACCTTGCCCATATCCTGAGCTTGCAAGTGCTTAAACTCCTTTGGCATGTCATATGCATCAATGTCCTTGAAGCACGGAATGAGAGTCTTCTTCTGACCCTCAGCAATCAACTTTAGGAAACGGCTCCACTCATTCTTAACCCAAACCGCATTGTAATAATCGTAAGATGTTCCAAACGCAAGCATGACCTTTGCAGAATTGAGCGCAGCAAATATGTATGGCTCGTACTCTTGGCCAAGCTTATCCTCAAGTGAAATACGTGAAAAGAACACACGATATCCCTTATCCATAAGTTCGTTGTAGACATCCTGTGCAATAACACTATCTATTGTTCTTTCGCCCTTATCATCAGTTTCTTTGTAGCAGATAAAAATATCGTAAGGCTCTTCAGTAGAAGATACTTCGATAATACCTTTCCTGATCTCCTCGATCTGCTTAGCCTCTTCACGATAAACACTCCTGGCTACGGCATCTGCATTTTCCATAACCAAATCGAAGTTAGGATTATCCATGACACTATCAAAGGAAGATCTGTGACAAGTCGGTATCTTTTTAGCGGTAGCCGGATCATCGACATATTCGATTCCATACTTACAAAGCACAAGTCCCCAATAAGCTTCTGCTTCTTCCTGATACTCACCAACTATCGTTTCGTAAACACCAGCAGCTTTATCAAACTCCGAGTCAAAACGGAGGCGGTTCGCCCTCTCATACAGTTTAAGGCGCTTTTCATCATCAGTGTGTGGAATTGTCTGTTTTGAACCGCAGTACTCACACTCACAAACCGATGAGTCTGGCTCAATATTCAGTTGTCCACCACACATTTTACATTTGATGATTGCCATTCTATTACTCCTTTTGTTTGATTAAAAACCTTTATAAATTGTCAGAACACTTGCCGCCAGTTGAATAACCGTTATTCCTGTTTTCACCCAATCAATTATTATTTGCTTTCCATCTGTAGCAATACCCATACCCTCTTCTGTTAACACTAAATCTTTAATGTTATCTATTGATAATTCGTCAAGCATTTCGATTAGTCCAATATCTGATAGATACCCATATACTATCTTGGCTTCATCCAATGAAATCCCTACAGCCGGCATTTGTTTATTCTTTAGTGTTAATATGCCAACAAGCAATTGTCGAATATCTTCTTTATTCAATGGTCTTACAGTTTCAACAGGAATGATCCACTTATCCATACTATCTTTACAAGCTCCGACAACGTACCCATTCTTACATGCTTGTACTACAGCCTGGCGACTCATATCCCACAAGTCTCCAGCTGTCTTAGGTGTCATGTATTTTATCCCATTAATCTCAATTAGATTCCTTTGAACTCTCATCCTAACTCTCCCTGCTTAGTGTGTTTTTATATTAGATTAAAACGTTCTCCAATCTATACTTTTGATTTCACTTCCCGTGATTTTACCTTCAGCACTTTTCTTATCACTTTCTAGAATAATAGTGTCGCAATCAAATAGATCTTTTGGGGTTCCTGTTGCCTTAAAATAGGTATTAATATTATCAAAACATTTTTCTATAACTTCTTGATATTTCCCTACTATAAACGCTTTTTCAACCTGTTTATCATTAATAGGTTCATGAAATACTATCGCACCATTCTTTTCAACTGTAATTATCATTTAGTTCGACCTCCTTAAGCACAAAAACTACTATGTAACAATGATAAAAACCTCCCCAAAGTGTATGTTTTTAGCGCAAAAACTACTATCTACATAGTAACTCTTAACAAAGGGTTCGTCAACGAATTACTTTTAAGATAGCATAGATGTATGAGGGCATAAAATGCTTGAAAGGGCGGTGATTTTCGATGAACAAACAGATTACTTCAATTAACAATTATGGACATGTCAGAATCGTTCTGAAGCCCTATATGGAAGAGCATCATATTACACGCAATGCCCTTGCTCGAGCTATCAACACCCGCTTTGAAGTTATTAACAAATGGTACAATGGAAACGTCGAAAAAATAGATGCTGACGTACTCGCCCGCATCTGTTACGTACTCGGATGCAAACCCGGAGATATCCTCGAATATACCGAACCCACCGATTTATAAACGTTAGTTTTAAACACCCCAAAACACAAAACAGCTCACAGGCCTTCGCCTGTGAGCTGTTTAAATATATAACCATATTCAATTATCGAGCTGTCCACCCGTTTTCTTAATCCCCCTACATTATCTCCGCCACAATCTTCTCTAGATTGCCATCAGATATATACACCTTATTAATCTTACCTTTGGTGTATTTAAAAGGTGTGTCCTTAGTTATATCCACAAGATACTTATGGAAGAAGTTCTCCCAGCTGAAGTATTGGCTGGAATCAATGTGATCACTCGGCTCAGACAATACGCTCTGTATCTCGTCTCGCTTTATACTTATGACATTGGATTGTAAGATCAACCACTCAAATGATTCCGGAAGGCAGATGATGACATTACCTTCCTGTATCCTGCTGAGTTTCATTACCTTGTCCATTTCCGACCCGAATGCAGCGCCGTCTGCTATAACCATTGTATTTTCGTCTATATGATTTTTCAGCCAGTCAAAAAGCTTTGATTTTGACTCTGCCGATATGCATTGCTCGTTACGTGCTTCACAGTATTTTTCAAAAAACTGATATCCGGATTTCGAATCCTCTGTGAGGATGATGCTGTATTTCTTGAAGTTTGGCTTCTTCCCGAAATAGTACAGATGTTTATCGTTTGACTTGAACATTTTGACAAACTTATGATATCTACCGCTGGTATGTATCTCATATATCTCTTCAACACTGTACGGGAGACAATTGAGTCCCTCGCGGTTGAAGATCACATAATAGTTGTCCGTCTTTTTTATAGCTTTAGCGAACTCTTCTGTCGTAATATAATCCGAACCCTCATCGATAAATACGATACTGTCCGAAATCCCTTTCAGCTGATTTTTCCACTCTGTATCAATCAGTGCTACGCACCTTTTAGTGCTGGATATGCTTACACCGCTTGCCTCTCCAAGCCTTGTGTAATCTGCGATCATACTGAACAAAGTGGTCTTGCCGGTTCCACTATCGCCTCTGACCATCGTTATATTTCTAAACAGTTGAAAATCGAACTTTGCGTCTCTGTTTGAAACCGAAACCTTCTGTATACCTTTCATGCTTGTCCCCTTACTCTGTAATAATATTTATACAAAGGAACCTGCCTCTAAAATAAGCTCTTTCATATTGTTGACAATCTTCCCTGTGTTTATAACTCTGATTCTGAATGGTTCCTTCCCAAAATCCATCAGATGGCGAAGATTTATAACGACCTTCTTATCCTCAGCCATTTTCAGAAACCACTTTGCACAATTATCTCCACAGGTCGAAGCGTTAAAAATATGAGTCGTATCATTAGCTGTAAGAATGAGTGTTTTTACGCCTCCGGAAAGCTGTACCGGCGACATCAGCCCGAAGATCGGACTATTTATCTGACTCCCCGAAACCACTTCTGATTTATCCACGTCTTTAATCATTTCAACCGTAAGCGGTGCCGTTATCCACTTATCCTTGTATGTATTCTTAAAAAATACAGCTGTATTATATATATACCTGCTTTTCTCTGATTCTGGAATTTCCCCGAAATATATATTGAGCATCTTTTATCCTTCCTAAAATAGCATATCTATAGTAAATACCCTGTATTAAAGAATTGTGACATACATTACGCTTCACCTACTGGAACGACGACATTATCCTGTCTTTGCCCATCTTCTTTGCTTCGTAGAGGCAGTCATCGGCATTTTTGAGGAGCATGGTCAGGTTGGTGTGCTTTTTGCACAGTACAAGGCCGGCGCTTGCTGTCAGATTGAGGTTAGGATATTTCTCGATCCTGATCTCCTTCAGCTGCTGCCTGATGCTTTCGATGCGTGCGACCGCTTTTTCTCTGCTTTCTGCGTCGAAAAGAAGCACGAATTCCTGGCCGCCGTATCTTGCAACGAGTTCAACCTCCGAATCTTCACTCTGGGCCTTCAGCACCTTACCGAATCTGCGTAAAACCTCATCGCCCAGGAGATGACCGTAGTCATCATTTATCTTCTTAAAATCGTCAATATCGACCATTGCGATGAATCTGTTATCCGAATCGAAAAGTCCATCGTACCTTTCGAGAATGTTGAACATATTTCTTCTGTTGCTGACACCTGTAAGCTCGTCAGTTATCGCCATATCAGCCAGCGTATTCATAAGCTCCTCGTTGTATTTCTTCTCTTTGTCGTACGCATTGAAGAGAAGTATGAGGATACTGCCCATGCACAAACCAACTATTATAAGAGAAACTGCTGTGTCGAGCACTTCACTGAAGCTGTCCATGTCAGGCACAAGCACCGGACGATCATTTTCCTTCGCCTGGTCGCCCATATAATTGTAAGAAATTATGATCGATACAACATCAAATATACTGCATATGATCAGCGCAACATAGCGCTTAACACCGTACTCTGACAGCACGATGATCAGAAGGCCTGCCACCAGATATATGGACATGCCCGAATTGACGCCGCCATTGATATAAAACAGATAAGTCATGACAGCCAGATTAATAAAATAAATAAAGAATGTGCGGGCAAAGCCCTTCTTCCCCTTGGCAAATGCAAGCTTGAACAGCATCAGCAGGAGTAATGCCGAAGCACCATTATATATTACAGTCCAGAGACTATTACCCGAAATGATCATGTTCACCGCGCAGATAAGCACCATGGCGATGCTCCCGAACAGTGAAAAAATAAACATTTTATCTCTCAGGTCAGTTTGTTCATTATATACTTCTTTTAACGGTTTTCCCATATCTGTCTCCTTATAATAATTATCTCTGACTGTATTTTAACTCATTATTTAGTAAATATCTATTTTAATTTTAAGAGATTCTGCACCTTACTTTTTCAATCTAAGGTGTGCCAGGATATGAAAATCAAAGCCGGTCAGCGACCGGCCTTGACTTTTCGATCATTATTTATAAAACTCCAAAACACTAAGCCTTAGCTGCTTCCTCGATCTCCTTCTTTGCGATCTCCTCAGGAGCCTGCTCGTATCTTGCAAACTCATAAGAGAAGAGGCCGCTTCCTCTGGTCATAGAGTAAAGCTTTGTATCGTACTCGAAGAGCTCAAGGTAAGGAATATCAGCGAGTACCTCGTGGTAGCCGTCACCGATAGGATTCATGCCGAGAACCCTTGCGCGACGCTTGTTGAGGTCGCCCATGATATCGCCTGTATACTGATCAGGAGCAACTACGCGGATACTTGCGATAGGCTCAAGAAGTATAGGCCTTGCGTCCATGAAGCCCTGCTTGAAGGCCTGCTCGGTCGCAACCTTGAATGCAAGCTCGGAAGAGTCAACAGTGTGATAACTACCATCGTAGAGAGTTACCTTCACGCCAACAACAGGGTATTTGGCAAGAGGACCTGCCTTAACCGACTCTGCGATACCCTTCTCAACTGCCGGGAAGTAATTCTTAGGAACTGCACCGCCGACAACTGTCTGCTCAAATACATAAGGTGTATCAGGCTCGCCGGATGGTTCAAGGATGATCTTAACGTGACCATACTGTCCATGTCCGCCGGACTGCTTCTTGTATTTGTACTCTGTATCAACCTTCTTGGTGATCGTCTCCTTGAAGCTTGTCCTAGGCCTCATGAGCTCGATCTCAACCTTATATTTCTCACGGAGTGTGTTCTGGATAACCTCCAGATGGGTTCCACTTATACCATAAAGGAGTGTCTGGCCGTTCTCACCATCATTTACAACCTTGATCGTCAGGTCTTCCATCATCATCTTAGAAAGTGCCTGAGAGATCTTGTCCTCATCGCCCTTATTTACAGCCTTGTACCTTCTAAATACATAAGGCTTAGAGATGCCGGCACGGATATATGTGATAGGGTTCTTTCTTGTAGAAAGAGTATCCGTTGTCTGGCTGTCGCCGAGCTTTGCAAGGGCGCCGATGTCGCCTGCGTGAAGCTCCTTAACCTCTTCGACCTTATTTCCGCAGATCGTGTAAAGCTTTCCGAGTCTCTCATCCACGTCGCGGTGGTAATTGAAGAGTGTATCGTCCGGCTTCAGAACTCCGGAATTGACCTTGATGAGCGAATACTTACCGATATAAGGATCGGCTATAGTTTTGAAGATGTAAGCTGACTTTGCCTTAGAGAAGTCGTAGTCTGCTTCAAATACTTCATTATTGGTTGTATTGATACCTGCAAGCTTGCACTTATCCGGGCTTGGAAGGTATTTGATGATGTCTGCCATCAGTGTATACATACCACGGGCAAGCGTATTTGATCCCATAAGGACTGGGACAACGGAACCATCGGATACACCTACGCGGAGCGCAGATCTGATCTCATCCTCAGAGAACTCGTCGCCGCCGAAGTAGCGTTCCATAAACTCCTCGCTGGTCTCTGCAACTGCTTCGAGAAGGGCTTCACGGCAGATAGCCAGGTTTTCCTGTGAATAATCAGGAACGTCGAACTTGTCAACGGTACCCTTGTCGTTCCATCTCTTAGCCTTCTGCTGGATGACATTTACGTAGCCGACGAACTGCTCGTTCTCGCGGATAGGAAGATGGAAAGGTGCGATGTGCTTTCCGTACATCTCCTGAAGACCCTGAACGATCTCTCTGAAGCTTGCTTTGTCGTCGTCCATATTTGTAACAAATATCATTCTAGGCAGCTTCTTCTTCTCGCAAAGCTCCCAGGCGCGCTTCGTACCAACCTCGATGCCGGTCTTGCCGGAAACAACGATGATCGCAGCGTCCGCAACGGATACGGCTTCCTCAACCTCGCCTACGAAATCAGGATAACCCGGAGTATCCAGGATATTTACCTTGTAGCCTTCCCACTGAATAGGGATGATAGAGGTTTTGATGGAGATCTTTCTCTTTTGCTCTTCCTTGTCGTAATCGCTTACCGTATTGCCTGCGTCAACACTGCCCATACGGGTTGTTATTCCTGAAAGGAAAGTCAGCGCCTCAGCGAGTGATGTTTTACCGGAACCCCCATGTCCCAGCAGAACAACATTACGGATCTTGTCCGTAGTAAATACATTCATGTAACCACCTCCGTGTATTTTCTTATATGCAAATATTCCCGCGATCATCCGCGATCATGTAATGATATATATCCTGCTCGTGAATACATATCATTACATGACCATGTCGGAAATGATTCGCGAAAATATATGATATCAAATAAAAATCTACATTACAGGAATCTCGCGACGTATGCGGTCGACCTCATCCGTGTCGATCGTAACAACGTTCACGCCCTCAGCTGCGTCCTGTTTTGCGATGATCCTTCCCCAAGGATCAACAACCAGCGAGTTTCCGTAGGATATGTAACTGCTCGCGTAGTCTCTCGCGGTACTCGTTCCTATCATGAAGACCTGATTGTCCACCGCTCTCGCGCGGTAGAGAAGCTCCCAATGAGCAGGTCCTGTAGTCATATTGAAGGATGCCGGCACAAGCACCACCTTGCAGCCTCTCCAGACCATGGACTGGAACATTTCCGGGAATCTGATGTCGAAGCAGATACAGAGTCCCATGGTGCAGAATTCGGTCTCAAAGGTTGTGATCGAATCGCCTGCAGTCAGTGTGTCCGACTCTTTAAATACCTGGCCGCCCGTTATCGAAACATCAAACAGATGGACCTTGCGGTGCTTGGCTATCTGGTGTCCCTCGCGGTTGAAGACATAGGCTGTATTGTACAGCTTGCCGCTCGGCGTCTTCTCAGGCATGGAGCCTGCCGACAGGTATATGTGGTATTTCTGGGCGAGCCCTGACATGAGCTGCCACATCTCTCCGCCTTCCGGTTCGGCGTATTCCGGGAATGCCGTTGTCTGATATGGTGAGCAGAACATTTCCGGAAGAGTTAATATATCGACGCCGCGAAGCTCAGGCTTCTGCAGTGTTTTCTCAAGAAAATCTATACATCTCGTCTTGTCTGTTATGACGTTCATCTGTAAAGATGCAAGTTTAAACTTCATAGGCAGACCCTCCGCTTATGATTTATGAAAGTGTGCGACAGTTTGATAAATGCCATCAAACAAGTCTGAAAAAATTATATCATGACAGGGGTAATTTTGCCATAAATAAATGATGAAATTTATATGAAATTGATCTGGTTGTTTGAAATTATTATCGGCCGATCCGGAAACAATATCCGCCCATTGAAAACACGTTAATTGCCGATAATTGTATGCAATTTATTTAAAAATGATATTGACAAAACAAAACGCTCGTGTATAATTAAATTGTAAACAATTATTACGGTGTGCAATTTAATTACAGTGTTGGAGCTGTATTTAATACAAATTGCGGGACTAAATATAAGAAAGAGGGTGATCGCGTGAGTGAATCAAATAATATTAACGAGGCAGCCGGTGAGGCAGAGGACATGTACGCATGCCTTAAACTGGAGAATCAGCTTTGTTTTCCACTCTACGCATGTTCTAAGGAAGTAATCAGAAAATACAAGCCGCTGCTTGATAAGCTTGACCTTACCTATACCCAATACATTGCAATGATGGTGCTGTGGGAGAAGAAAACAACAAATGTGAAGGAGCTGGGCGAGATGCTCTATCTGGATTCCGGAACACTTACACCGCTCCTGAAGAAGCTCGAGCAGAAAGAATATATCACCAGACATAGAAAAGAGTCAGACGAGAGAAATCTCCTGGTCTCAGTAACAAAAAAAGGCATGCAGCTTCGCGAGAAGGCCGTAAGTGTCCCTGAGCAGATCAGCAGCTGTGTCTGCCTCCCACCGGAGGACGCAATGAAGCTCTACGAGCTGCTGCACAAGATACTGAGAGCCACATCCGGAGAGAATTAGTTTATTTAAGGAGGATAAAAATATGTCAGCATTACAGATAAACCCTGAACAGTTTGAAGAAGAAGTAGTTAAGAGTGACAAGCCTGTGCTTGTAGATTTCTGGGCATCATGGTGCGGTCCGTGCAAGATGCTCTCACCGGTAGTTGACCAGCTTGCAGACGAGGTTACAGACGTTAAGGTCGTTGGCTTAAATGTCGATGACGCAACCGACCTTGCAATCAAATACAATGTAAGCAACATCCCTTGCCTGATCGTATTTGAAAATGGCGTAGAGGTTAAGAGGAGTATCGGCTTCAAGCCAAAGCAGGCTCTGGCAGCTTGGCTCAGCGAGTAAGAAAGGAACAACATATGTATGATATAGCAATAGTCGGCGCAGGTCCCGCAGGCCTTTCAGCCGCGATCTACGCCCAGCGCGCCGGTAAGAAAACAGTACTTTTCGAGGCCTACACCTACGGCGGCCAGATAATAAATACACCTAAGATTGAAAACTATCCCGGAATCAAGGATATTTCCGGTTTTGATTATGCGACCGGCCTCTTCGATCAGGCTCTGTCCTTCGGTGCAGAGATCGTATTTGAGCAGGTTACTGCTGTAAACAAAAGCGACTGCTTTGTGATCACAACCACCGCCGGAACCTACGAGGCGCAGGCAGTGATCATCGCAACCGGCGCGAAAAATCGCCACCTCGGGCTTGAGAAAGAGGAAGCCCTCACGGGCCGCGGTATTTCTTACTGTGCAACCTGCGACGGTGCTTTCTTCAAGGGCAAGAACGTTGCCGTAAACGGCGGCGGAAATACAGCCATCGAGGACGCGACGTTCCTTTCAGGCTACTGCAGCAAGGTTTACGTTATTCATAGAAGAGAAGGCTTCCGCGCAGAGAAAGGCAGCCTTCAGGCTCTTCGCGAGAAGGACAATGTTGAGTTCGTCCTGAATGCTACCATAACCGATCTCGTTGGCGAAGATAAGCTCAGCGCGGTTGTTGTGACCGACAAGCTTAGCGGCCAGACAAGAGAGATCGCTGTCGACGGACTCTTTATAGCGATCGGCCAGGTACCGGACAATACTGTATTTTCGGAGATTGCGGAGCTCGACCAGAGCGGATATGTCCTCTCCGGCGAAGACTGTACCACGAAAACTCCGGGACTCTTCACAGCCGGTGATTGCAGGACCAAGCACGTAAGGCAGCTCGTAACCGCCGCTTCCGATGGCGCCGTTGCCGCCCTCGCCGCATGTTCATATATCGATAAGCTTTAAAAACCCACCTATTATAAGAAGAAAGCCACACAAAAATAGCCGCAAGGCTCTTTTCCACATAAAACAGCCCGTCCACCATGGACGGGCCGTTTGTATTAGCCATGTTTTATATGATCATTCCACATTCTTCAGCGCTTCGGAAAGCGGGATCCTCTTGATTCTGTGGAAATCGATGAATGAGATCACAAGGTATGCTGCGTAAAGCGCAACAACCATAATGATGTATGATTTCCAGCTAATAAATATGCTAAACCAGCCTGACATTCTTGACATAACCTTACGCCAGAACCAGTCAATAACCACATAAGCTGCAAATACGCTGAGAATATCAAAGACGATCATAAGGAAGGTCGTCGTCCTGATATAAAGCTTACTTATTTCCTTATTCTCATAGCCCAGAACCTTGACCATCGATATAGACTGTCTGTTTTTCTCTATGATAATCTTGGTTATCAGATAGATCAGAAGCGCTGCGATCAGAACCGTAAGGACTGAGAAATAATCCATATAGCTTCCGATTGAATGATCCAGCTGATTTGCCATCTTGGTAACATCCTCAGCACTTACTACCTTATAGATATAATCCTCGGCAATATCAGTGATCTCAGTATCTGACATAAATCCGCTAAAGTATGAAGGATCATTTCCGAAGAAAGCGTTGTAATTATCCATCGGCATGAAGACGATAAGCGAGCCCATATAATCATATATGCCCTTAACCTTGAATTTGTATTTTCTGCTTGCGTACTGATCCTTAAGGGTGATCGTATCGCCCTCTTCGATCTTGTATTTTTCAGCATACGGCTGTGAGATGTAGATCTCGTTATCCTTTAGCGATGCTCCGATCTTAAGATACCTGCTGTCGCTGCTATATCCGACAACCATGATCTCCTCACCGACCTTCGGTCCGTTAACTGTTACAAGCGTTGAAACACAAGCCTTTTCGGCGTCAGGATTTGAAGTTGTCAGCTCATTACCCTCTTCATCAACAGTACCTCTAAGAAAATACTGGTACTGTGCATACATCTTCTCCGGTGCTTCCTTCATGTATTTATCCAAAGTATCCGGCATGCCCAGACAGAACATAAGCATTATCATGACAAATACTGTTCCGATGAAAAGTACTACGTAGCTTGAAGCGTTGTTAAGTACATTTCTTACACGGAAGCGGCTGAAGAACCTCCAATGTGGAAGCTTCAGAGCTTTCTTCCTCTTAGACATTCTGAGGTCGTGACGAAGGAATCTGAGCGGTGATATCATGAGCTTTTTTCTGATCATGACATAATTAATAACAAGCATCATTATGATAGGAACCAGTGTTGTAAGAATGAAAGCCTTCGAATTCCAGAGAGTCTTATAGGTTGGAAGACTGTAGGAATTGTAATACATATTTACAACCGCATTCTTAAATACAGTGTAACCGCAGGCATTTCCGGCAATTGCCGCTGCAAGTGTTACAAATACAGGCATCGCCATATAATGACGAACCATCTCTCTTCTTGTATAGCCGGAAGCTCTGAGTGTTCCGATAACAACAGAATCATCCTCAATCTTGTTGCTGATATTTATTGCAAATATGAAAGCAAAAACAGCAAGAAGAATTATCAGCAGATAAAGTCCAAGATTCTCGTCATTTTCGAAATCGTCGGTAGCAAAATGTATCGCCTGATTCTTATATTCCGGAACATAATCCTCAACCATCATATCATTTGCAGGATTCTCGTCGTAGTAGGTTGCCATGACCTCACCACCGAGTATTTCAACAAATTCATCGCTTCGGGTCTTCTTAGCCTCGTCATCGGCAGGCTTTATGTTATAGATCCATGCATACTGATTCACCTGCACCGCATCAAGCTTACTGAACTGGTCCGCAGTTACAACACCAATATTAAAGGTCAGCGCATCAAACATCGTATCACTGTTATTTTTGTAAAGAGTGCTGTAATCACTGAGAGCGATAAGTCCGGTAACTTCAAAACGCTCACCGTTAAGATAAAGGCTGTCGCCAACCTTGATCTTACTGTTATCTGCATGCATTCTGTCGATGGCGATCTCGCCCTCCTTCTTAGGAAGTCTGCCCTTCAGAACACTTGCCTTATTCACCTCTTCCCTTGAGGCGAATACTCTTATAGTTACTGGATCATCCTTCGCCTTAGTCTTATCCGTGGTCTCAGTAAAATCCTTGTAAAACTGTTCATATATCTTTACCTCTGCCTTTTCTTCAAGGCTGCTTATAAACCCGTCATCAGCCTTCCTTGACAGATTAAAATGTCCATCCTCAACATTGTATTTTGTAAATGCATCATCTGCTGCCTTCAGCATACTGTTGTTGGCTACAAACATGCCCGATACGAATCCGATCGTAAGAAAAAGTATCAGAAATATAATCAGATTCTTTTTAAAATCCTTTTTCAGCTCCTTCGGGAGCCTTTTCATTAACGGACTTTTCATCTATAATCTCCTTTCACGCCCAACATAAATTATCATCTGTATTTACATCTCGGGCGGCCTCAACCATCTACCAGCTGTCATTTACCAATCAAGATCAACTGCTGAAACTCTCTCTTCGTTAACCTTGTTCTTTCTAACAACACCGTCACGAAGTTTGATAACGTGATCTGCCATGTGCTGGATAGCTTCATTGTGAGTAACCATGATAACTGTATTTCCGTATTTTCTGTTAACATCCTCGATAAGCTTCAAGATATCCTTGGAAGTATTGTAATCAAGAGCACCTGTCGGCTCGTCGCAGAGAAGGATGTCCGGATTCTTAACGATAGCTCTTCCTATTGAGGTACGCTGCTGCTGTCCGCCTGAAAGCTGGCTTGGAAGCTTGTGACGATGCTCGTACAGGCCGAGTGTCTTCAGAAGGTCGTCGATATCGAGCGGGTTATCTGAAAGATAAGCGCCAACCTCGATATTTTCTTTAACATTGAGATTCGGAATCAGGTTGTAAAGCTGAAATACATAGCCGAGATGCTTACGACGGTACTGTGTAAGTGTCTTCTCATCCATGTCCTCAAGCTTATCACCGTTGATTGATATGTATCCGCTGTCTGCGTTGTCGATTCCACCGATGATGTTGAGGAGTGTTGATTTGCCCGAACCGGATGGTCCAAGCAGTACGCAGAACTCACCATTTGCAACAGAGAAATTCATTCCCCGAAGTACTTCCTGACGTGTTTCTCCTTCACCATAGGCCTTCTTCACGTCGACGATCTCAAGAAAATTCTTGTTTTCACCCATTTTTCATTCCTCCATTTATTTTAAGTGTTAATCAGTACAATTTTGTTTTACATATGTTTGTCTGTTCATATGTTCATAGTTGCAATATACAACCACATTGATTAATTGTCAAGTAGATTAATTGATTTTTTCATTCATGAGTCGTACCGACTCAGTACGCAAAAAAAGTGAGACCCACTTGCAAACCTACAAAAACTCTGGGCGTAAATACCCGCAGTATTTTTATAAGTTTGCAAGCAAGTCTCACCGATTAATCATATACCGAATCATTGATAGCCGCTGAAGCTATAATGACTGTCTTGACGATATTATGTACAGAAGCGACCGTTCATATTTCATGAACATCTGCCGGTTACTCCCCTGATTGCTTTTTAAAGAATAACAGACCAAGTTAGTTGTGTCAACCTTAAATTTTATTATTCTAACCCATTTGCGAAACAACAACACGAAAACAAAGCTTCTGACACATACATAAACCCTGTGATATCCGTTGTTTTTCGTCACTTTCCGATTGTATAATACCTCTCGTTGCTTTATAATCAAAGTGGTATGATATCATTTAAAATCATTCCATAAACAGTTTGTCCAGAGAGGAGGTACTGTAAATGCATATCGTATATTATTACGCAATCTTCACAATTTCACTTCTTTGCACTGCTATCTATGCATATATCTGGCATAAGCACTTCAATATCTGCTTCACGATGATATTTACCTTTGTTCCTCTCTGCAATCTCGGTTATCTGCTCGTCGCAACCTCCGAGAACCTAAGTGAAGCCTTTATGGCTACCAAGATAGTCTACAGTAGCTGTTTCCTGGCGCTGTTTATTTTGCTGGCAATACTTGAGCTGTGCAATTTCCGACTTAAAAAATGGATGGTCACTACCCTGTTCCTCTTTTCGATGGCTGTATTTGCGTCTACTCTTACCATTGGTGAAACGGGACTATTCTATAAAACCGGAAAGTTTGTAACGGAAAACGGCTATTCGACCGTCGTAGACAAGACTTACGGGCCGATGCATACAGTATTTATCATTATGATAATCTGCTATTTCCTGATTCCGCTCGCGGCGATGGTCTATTCCCTCCTTAAAAAGAAGGACGTTTCAAATAAGATAGTGAGCCTCCTCATTCTGTGCGAGGCCATCTGCTTCTTCTCTTATTTCGCAGGCAAGAAGTTCACCTTCAACTTCGATCCGATCCCTTTCAGCTACGTTGTTGCACAGGTTATCTTCCTTATTATCATCCGAAAGATCAGTCTCTACAACGTTACCGATACCGGTATCGACTCAATTGAGATGAGTGGTGAGATCGGTTTTGTGTCCTTTGACAATAAGCTGAACTATCTGGGCGGCAGCGACATCGCACTGATCGTATTTCCGGAGCTTATGAAGGTTAAGGTCGACACTCCTGCATCAAAGGATGAAAAGGCCTACAAGGAGGTCGTTTCCAAGATTGAGGCTTTCATCGAGAATCCGGACAACAACAGCTTCACCAGAGTCTGGGGCAGCGAGATATACAGGGTCACCATCAACAGGCTCTACAATGCACATAAATGCAAGGGCTACCAGCTTCTCATAAGAAATGACACCAAGGAGCAGAATTACATACAGCTTATCAACAGCTTCAATGAAAGTCTCGAGAAGGAGGTTGACCTGAAGACCAGACGCATCGTTGAGATGCACGACAACCTCATCCTCAGCATGGCGACCGTTGTTGAAAGCCGTGACAACTCAACCGGCGGCCATATCAGGCGAACCAGTGACGTTGTGAAGATACTTATCGACGAGATCAAGAAGGACAATGTATTTAACCTTTCAGATACCTTCTGCAACAATCTGATCAAGGCCGCGCCTATGCACGACCTCGGTAAGATCGCCGTTGACGATGCGATCCTCAGAAAGCCGGGCCGCTTCACTCCGGAGGAGTATATGGAGATGAAGAAGCACGCTGCCGAGGGTGGCCGGATCGTCCACGAGATCCTGAAAAATACAGATGACTACGACTTCCACATTCTTGCCGAAAATGTTGCCCACTACCACCACGAAAGGTGGGACGGCTCCGGCTATCCGGAGGGCCTGATCGGTGAGGAGATTCCTATCGAAGCACGTATCATGGCCATCGCCGACGTATATGACGCGCTCGTAAGTAAACGTGTTTATAAGGAAAGGATGAGCTTCGAGGAGGCCGATAAGATCATCATGGACGGAATGGGCAAGCATTTCGACAAAAGGCTTGAGCGATATTACGTTGCCGCACGTCCGCGACTTGAGGAATATTACACGATAAACGCTTAAAATACAGTAAATCAAGGGTGACCTTGGGTGGTATTTTTTACCAATCACAGTCACCCTTTTTTTATATTTTTTCGTACTTTTTTATCTTGAAATAGTCTCGATAATTTGTTAATATAACTTAATTCTATATAAAAATATCTACACAAAATTCAAAAGAAAAGGAGAAAAAACAATGGCTTTCTATTACGACGAACCATCTCGTACCTTCGGTGAATACTTACTCGTACCTGGCTATTCATCATCGGAGTGTGTGCCGACATCTGTCAGCTTAAAAACACCACTTGTTAAATTTCGCAAAGGGCAGGAGGAATGCCCATTTTCGTTAAATATTCCTATGGTCTCAGCGATCATGCAGTCCGTATCAGGTGACAAGCTTGCAGTTGCACTTGCCAAGCAGGGAGGAATCTCCTTCATATATGGTTCTCAGACAATAGAGGAAGAAGCCAACATGATACGCCGCGTTAAGGCATACAAGAAGGGCTTTGTAACAAGCGATTCAAACCTTTCACCGGATGCTACACTCGGCGACGTTCTTGATCTCAAGGAGAGAACAGGCCACTCAACAGTTGCTATCACAGATGACGGAAGCAGCCACGGCAAGCTCCTCGGTATCGTAGCTTCAAGAGATTACCGTCTTTCAAGAATGGAAAGAACCCTCAAGGTTTCTGAGTTCATGACTCCTATTGATAAACTTATCGTTGCGAGCGACGAGACATCTCTTCATGACTGCAACGACATCATCTGGGACAACAAGATCAATACCCTTCCACTCGTTGATAAGGAAGGACATCTTTCATACATGGTATTCCGTAAGGATTACGACAGCCACAAGGAGAACGTTAACGAGCTCCTCGACTCTCACAAGAGCTATGTAGTTGGTGCCGGAATAAATACAAGAGATTACGCAGAGAGAGTTCCTGCACTTGTTGAAGCAGGTGTTGATGTTCTTTGTATCGACTCTTCAGAAGGCTACAGCGAGTGGCAGTCAAGAACTATCAAGTGGATCAGAGACAATTACGGCGATTCAGTTAAGGTTGGTGCCGGAAATGTAGTTGATGCTGAAGGCTTCAGATTCCTCGCAGAGGCAGGCGCTGACTTCATCAAGATCGGTATCGGTGGTGGTTCTATCTGTATTACAAGAGAGACCAAGGGTATCGGACGCGGCCAGGCTACAGCTGTTAAGGATGTTGCTAAGGCTCGTGATGAGTATTTCAAGGAGACAGGCGTTTATATTCCTATCTGCTCAGACGGTGGTATCGTTTATGATTATCACATCACTCTTGCACTTGCAATGGGCGCTGACTTCGTAATGCTCGGAAGATATTTCGCAAGATTCGACGAAAGCCCGACAAATAAGCTCTTCATCAACGGCAACTACGTTAAGGAGTATTGGGGCGAAGGTTCAAACCGTGCTCGTAACTGGCAGAGATACGACCTCGGCGGTGCTTCAAAGCTCAGCTTCGAGGAAGGTGTTGACAGCTACGTTCCTTACGCAGGACCTCTTGCAGAAGGTGTTCAGAGCACACTCTACAAGGTTAAGTCAACAATGTGCAACTGCGGTGCCCTCTCTATCGAAGAGCTCCAGCAGAAGGCTAAGCTTACAGTCGTTTCTGCAACTTCTATCGTTGAAGGCGGCAGCCACGACGTAATCCTCAAGAGCAGCACAAAGAAGTACGACTAATACAATTTTTAAATATACTATATACGAACAACGCCGCAGATCACACAGACCTGCGGCGTTACCAATTCATACATTCCAACTATGTCCACAATCTTGGCATACAGCAACCTTCTCCGTTTTATTCTTAAATTTATCCTTTGAAACCTCAACGTATTTAGAAGGTTTCTTACTAAACACTCCATACATACCCAAGGTCATAAGATTAGCCATACGCCTACCATCTTTTTCTACCTTACGACGTGCCAAAGACTTTTTCTTCACCTGTGATTTTCCTTTAATTGCAGTTTGATATCTGTTATATACTATCTGAACATTATGTCCTCCGCACCTGCGACACGCAATTCCAGAGTAGTTATATGTCGGCATAGCAACGGGCTCTTGATATACCTGTTGTTCATAAAGCTGCGGCTGAGGCTCATACTGATATTTGCAGGTATAACACATTGTCGCGGTGCTCGGTAAAGGCGCCCCACAATTAGGACAAATCTTATTGTTATCACTGTTTAATTCTTTTTTAATTACAGTCTTACAGAGATAACACATAGTAGCTGTATCAGGAAGATTTGCATTACAATTAGGACAATTCATTTTGCCACCTCTCTCGTGTTAATTCTATCTTTTTTAGTCTAAATACTCTATTTTAAAACCAACCAGATTATTTCTTAACCCTTTAAAAAATCCATTTCAATATCTAGTCATCAGTACCATCATCTGAATCAGTCCCTAATACAAAAACATCTGCTATCTTGTTATCAATAATATAGCCATCGTCAAATACCATTCTGAAATCTCCACCTTTTTCAGGTATTTCAAATGCAATATATATTTTTGCTGACATTCCTTCATGAACTTCATCAACATCAAAAATATTTATATAATCATCTATCTTATTATCCATAGTATAAGTTGCATCATCTGATAAATAATTATTCTGATAACACCTCATATTATGACCAAATAGTGAGGTATCTATCTCTGACTTTGCATTCATAGTAAATTTAAATACCGCATAGTAAACATCCGTATAGTAATTCTCTGCCGTATAGTATTCAAAGCCATCATAAACCAACTCATAATCACCTGAGTATATCGTCTTATTAACAGGTGTATTCTGGTAACTGTAACCGGCATCTATTATCTTACGTCCATCATAAGCTTCGCTAGATACTTCATCATTTTTTATTATCCATATACAGTCCGATTTATAATAGAGCTTTGCCTCACTCCATTCTAAAGGCACCTCGTAATCCAGCGCCAATAAATGACCACATCCTGCATCTACTTCATTCGAATTGTACTGACTAACCCCATCTTCAGTAAACAAGAAATTACAATCAAAGTGATCGACTTGACTACCATCAATATAACATGAGAAATCCCAACTAGTAATGTTCTTTAGCTCATCTGAATCGTTATAAGTATCAACAAAAAAATACAGTATTTCATGCTCTGAATCCGCATAATCAGTTACTGACAGATAATGCATCTCGTTTGATCTTTTCACATATGCAAGACTGAGATATGTTTTACCTTTTTTTCCTATATCTCCAACTCGCATATTTTTCATATCAGAAGCAAGTTTTTTATCTAATGGTGAAATATTATTCTCAGTTGTTGATTTCGTTGTTTCTTTTATAGTTTGAGTTGTCTCGACAGTTTGTGTTCCTGTATCTGATTCTTCATCCTCTTCCTTTTTAGAATTGTTTAAATAATAACCGATAGCTAAGATTACTAGAATTATAAGAATTAATGTTCCACATCCCGCTTCGTTTTTCTTAGACTGCATACCCTTTTGTTGATTATTCTGCGGATTTTGTGAAAGTCTAGTATATGGTTTATATCCCGGAACAAACCCACTACCATTTTGAGGAACCGTTGTTGAAGCTGGAATTGTAGTGGTATTAATACCATTATCAAACTTCTTATGGCATACATAACATTCTTTTGCGGTCTTCGGTAATGGCGCGCCACAGTTCGGACAAGGTTGTTTCTCAACCTCAGTATTCCCAGCTGGAATTGGCCTTTTGCACATGTAACAAAATGTTGCAGTATCCGGTAATTCTGTATAACAATTTGGACATTTCAAAGCTATCACCCC
>JAEEGF012315248.1_pt1 | contig 33083 bp, 46 predicted proteins | sample 9134171 | NCBI WGS metagenome assembly JAEEGF01 (sample SAMN16246542, study PRJNA631951) | gut metagenome | biome: gut microbiome; feature: rumen; material: AP-attached | host: Bos | place: Iran: Karaj | collected 2018-10
AAAAGAACCAGTAAATTCGTAAATATGATTGCCACTAAATGCAAAGAGATGGGCGTTCATCCTGAAATGATAACTGAAGAATACATTGATTTAATAACAAGGGCTGCCCCTCTTCACGATGTAGGAAAAATCACCATTTCAGACACAATCCTGAACAAGCCGGGCAAACTCACCCCGGAAGAATTTGAAGACATGAAAAAACATGCCCTTGTTGGCGGCCGGCTCATTCATCAGTTTTTAAAAGGAATTGAAGATGAAAAATATCTGCAGATTGCCCAGGACATTGCAACCTATCACCACGAAAAATTCAACGGCAAAGGTTACCCGTATGGACTGAGCGGAACAGACATTCCTTTGAGCGCACGAATTATGGCAGTTGCAGATGTTTTTGATGCTCTTGTTTCTCAGCGCTGCTACAAACAGGCAATGAATTATAACGATGCCTTTGCCCTGATAGACTCTGAAGCCGGAGAACATTTTGACCCGGTACTTGTTCACGTCTTTATGCAAATTAAGGAAGATATAATTGAAAATGCAAAACAAATGTAAATTTGCCTTACTAACCCTGGGGCTTTTATTCACTACAGAATTCATTTCCTGCCAGAAAGAAAACTACCCCCTGACAAACCAGCTTCCCTCAAAAAAAACATTAATCTCCTTTTCCTGGTGGGGAAATTCTTTAAGAAACGACTACACTCTTGAAGGCCTGCAATTATTCGAAAACAATAATCCTGACATTATGGTAGAACCCTACTACGGTCCCTGGCACGGATACGAGCAGCAGTTCCCGGACAGATTCTATTCAAATCATGCTGAAGATTTAATGATGATTCAGTATGACTGGCTCTCCATCTATTCCAAAGATGGGGACGGTTTTTACGATTTAAGCAAACTTGATAAATGGATTGAATTAAATAATCTTACTTCAGAGGATCTTTCTTACGGCTATGTTAACGGGATACTTAATGCAGTACCGGTAGCTTTTAACACAACGGTTCCTGTCTGGGATATAAATCTCTTTGAAGAATACCATCTTTCTCTGCCGGAAAACTGGGACGATTTATTTAAATGTGCAGCAGTTTTCAGGGAACACAATCTCTATACTTTTGGAACCATGGGAATTAATCTTTATCTGCTGCTGATTGCGTATATCGAACAGACCCAGGACAAAACTGCATTTAGTCCTGACGGTCACTTTAACCTGAATGAAACTGATGTGAAATATATGCTGCAGTTATACAAAAAACTGTTTGACGAAAAAGTGATTTATCCTGACATTTTGACTTTCGAATCTGAAAAAACAGCAGAAGAAAGCAATGTGGCAGGAATTGTCTGCTGGAGTCACGAATGCAGCAGATATGCAGAAAGATTTAAAAGATTTGATCACAAGGTACAGATTGGGAATTACTTTATAGATGAAAATGCTCCTGTCAGCGGCTGGTACATTAAACCTTCTTCAATGTACGCCATCAACAAAAATTCCCGCCACCCGGAAGAAGCTGCCAGACTGTTAAACTTTCTGCTGAACGACCCGGATATGGCCCTGCTCCAGAAAAATGACAAGGGCATTCCATTAAGCAACCGGGCCCTCACAACCCTCCTGGAAACAAAACAGATAGATTCCCTGGAATACGATTCTCTTATGAAAATGCGTTTTTACAGTAAGGAATTAAAAAGAATGACCCCGAACATGGAAAACAGCCTTCTGGTCATTACTTTTATTGAACACGCCAGAGCTTACCAATCTGGAAAAGAATCCTTAAATAAAGCCGGTCGGGAAATTTATACTGCTTTCTGTACTTACTGTAACAAATGATTATTTAACGCCCCGGGAACACTGAGTGCAGCCGGTTACGATTACGTGCTTTTTTCCGTCGCTTTTGTTAAAGAGGCGGGCTATAAGATGACCATCCTTAAGGGGAACTTCTTTATGGCAAACAGGGCACTCTCTTTTTACCCCAGGCTCCGGCTTTGGAAAACAGTGGGGGCAGCCATTTATGGTACACAACTGATCAGGAACATTCATTGGTCTGTAAACCCTGCTGAATAAATCTTCTCCAGGCATCAGGTCACAGCCGCAAAGGGGGCAGGTTACAAGAAGGCCTTTTTTCTTTGCTTCCAGAGCCTGTTTTTTTGCCAGGGCTTTCTGCCGGTCTTCTTCCAGAGTTTTTTTGTATTTAAAAAAGAGGCTGAGAAGTACGATTATAAGAACTGCAGCGGCCCCCATAATGAGGTAAACTTTTATGTCAGACATAGTTACATTATACATAAGTTTGTACCTTTTTTAAGCATTTATTTTTCTGCAATTGAAATATTCTTTTTAAGAGGATATATTTAAACAATAACAAACCATTCATAAGGAGAATAAATTATGAAAAAGATTGTAGCATTTATGGCTATTGCTTTAGCAGCTGTTTCATTGGCAAGCGCAAAGGGCATCGCAGTTGGTGTTCATGGATATCTTGGTGAAGGTTGGGGTTCAGCATATGCTGATACTGATTCACAGCCACAGAAACCATTCGGAGAAAACCTCTACTATGGTGGCGGTGCATATTTCAGCTATGGATTTAAGAGTGCTCTGGCTATCCAGCCTGAAGTAAACTTCCGCGTTAACAACATTGGTGATCGTTCATCTACAACAATTGGTGGCGTTACAACAACAGTCACAAACAGATATACCTATAACTCAGTAGACATTCCTGTTCTTCTTACTTACCAGTACAAGAAGTTCAATTTGTTAATTGGACCTTACATTTCTATTCCTGTAAGCGGACTTTCATATACAACCGTTACTACAGTTACAAACTCTCCAATTCAAGCACTTAATGGTACAAGCACAAATTCAGGTACAGTAGTAGACACTCTCTCTGGCGTAACATTTGGTGCAACAGTAGGTCTTGAATATGCAATGAGAATGGGTCCTGGCCGTCTTGTTGTTGGTGGCCGCTACTTCCACGACTTTAACCCAGTTAAGCACGAAACAACAGATTCTTCTGGTAACAAGTCAACAACAAACTACTTCTACCGCGGTGCTGCAGAAGTAACAGTTGGTTTCCAGATGGCATTCTAATCCAGCGCGCAGCCTGATTTTTTATATAAACCGTATTCCTTTTGTGGAGTACGGTTTTTTTTGATATTTTTCGTTTCCTTGCGAGCCAAGATTTATAACCGCTTCTTCTTTTTTACTTTAATATTTAATTATATATCAAGCTATTTAAATTCCCATCCATGCCGGAAATGCAAATATTATTCCGCTAAGCCATAATAAATTTAAAACAATTCCAAGAATACTGATAGATACACTTCTTGAAGTTTTTCCACATTCCTTTTTTTGCATGATAGAAAATACAAGACCTGCAATTCCCGTTCCCAATCCAATAATCCATCCTGTAATTAAACAGAACATAAACGGTCCTATAAAAATATTTGTTTGATATCTACTTAAGAAATAATTATCAGATATTAGAGTTATTATTAAGAATAAAATTATTATAACCGGGGATAAAATTGAAATTAAGCTGAATACAAAACTTTTATTTTTATACAATAGTAACTCCATAATTTAAATTAATTACTGTTGATTTAAATATTATACCTAAGCACCCCAGTGCGGGTGTCAGCATAACCTTTGTTAGGTTGCGTTTTTAAAATGCCAATTCCATAGAATTTAATTCATCATTAAGTGACTTTTCTACAAAACTATTTAAAGACATATTTAATTTTTTTGCAGCGATAGCAATTTTACTATGGAATAATGGTGAAATGCGAACATTGAATTTTCCTGAGTAAGGCTTTTCTGGTTCAACTCCGTCTTCTTTACACCATTCAAGATAATCATCAACGGAAGCATGAAATTCATTTTCCACTTCATCTACTGATGTTCCCTGAAAAGTAATTACAGTACGAGTATTAATTACTTCGCCCGAAAAGATGCGAGCTTCATCATCATATTCAACTACACCAACAAATCCTTTATAAGTCATCATCTTTTACTCCTGCATTTTCAAGAAATTTTCGCATTGATTTTACTGCACCTTTGTCTGTAACTTTTTCTGGATGAGGTCTGTAGAAGACAGCCCTTTCTCCTTTTAATTCAATACGAACTCGAGAACCATTTCCTTGACTAAATTGCTTTTATCAAAAACATTTCCATTGGTTGTTCATAGTTTGGGATATCAATTATAAGACCACCACAATCTTTATATCCAAGCTTTCTGTAAAAATGTTGTGCAGTTTCATCTACCTGGGTTGAAGTAAGGACAAAATCATATCCTTGAGATTTCATATCTTTTTCCCAATATTCTAATAATTCCTTTCCATATCCCTTTTTCTGATTATTCCAATCAATGAAAAGCATTGTACAAAATGGGGTATTGTCCCAGAATAAATTATATCGAAGAAGTCCAACAGGTTTATCATTTTCAAGCAATACATATCCTTGCTTGGAATTTACTTTTTTTTCAAATTCTTTTTCAGGAAGATGTCTGTCGAGGGTGTACCAAAATTCTTTATCCGATATTTCGACATATTTTATTTTTGTCATAAAATCCTCCAAGATTTTATTTATTTAATTTTTGTTGGAAGAATTTCCTTATTACCATTAAATGGCGCAGTACGCCGTCAACCTAACAATGAGTTAAACCGCAGGTGGCTTGACCGGTTTGTCGGCTTTGTTATGCTTTTGTATTACGCATACGCATAAGTTTTTATTTCTTCAAGCTGAGGCGCAAGTTCTATCTTTGCGTTTCTTATATCAATGTCATCCTGTAAAGACATAAAATATCCATCAGATAATCCAAAAAATTTAGCTAAACGTAAAGATGTGTCTACAGTTATTTTTCTGCGGTTATGGAGAATATCCTGAATTCTGGAAGTCGGCACATTTATTTCCTGCGCCAATTTATATGCAGAAATTCCAAGAGGAATAAGAAATTCTTCACTGAGGATTTCCCCGATTGTTGGTGTTTCGATAAAATCTGACATAGTTTGCTCCTAGTGGTAATCCACAATCTCTACATCGTAATAATGCCCGTCTTTTTCTGTAAAGCAGACACGCCATTGATCATTTATGCGGATTGAATGCTGACCTTTTCTTTTTCCGACAAGCTGCTCTAAGTGATTGCTAGGTGGAACTCGTAAATCTTCCAGACACTTTGCATTATCTATCATCATCAGTTTTCGCAACGCAACTTTCTGAATTGTACTCGGAAGTCTCTTTGAAAACTTCTGGTTATAGATAAGTTCTGTTTCTTTATCCGCAAAACTCTTTATCATATTAATATTATATACGCAGTGCGTGTATACGTCAAGCGGATAGCAGAAGCAAGTGGCGTAAAGCCGCGTACCACTTTTTTCCTTATGCTCCCCTAAAGTTCTCTTTCTATAATTATTTTACCACTAAAAAATTACTCTCCAGCTTTTATCGAGTAATACTTGGCTGTATAATTCAGATTATCCCACTTTCTAGTATTTTGTTTAGCGTATTTATATTCAAATCCAAGTGACTCGCATAGTCTTTGTGATTTCTTATTTTCTTCAAAACAACTGTAAATAAACTCTTTTCCACCGAGTTCTTCAAAAATCATTTTCAAGAGGAGCTGCATTGCCTGTTTTCCAAATCCGTTTCCTTGATATTTATTCGCTATACAGATTCCACTGTCTTCAAAAATACCATCACCTATATTGACAGCTCCAAGAAAACCTATTGCTTCATCAGTTTCTTCAAGGCAAATATAAAATGCAAGATTTGATTTTTGGTATTCAATAGTTTTTTCTAATCTAATTTTTGCTTCTTCTATGTTCTCTACTGGTTTCCAAAGCATAAATTTTGCAAGTTCTTTATCTTGCCAGATATTATTCCACATGGATTCCAAATCTTCTGTTCTTGCTTTTCTTAGGATGATTTTTTCCATTTTTTTTACCTTTCCAGCGCCCCAGTGCGGGCGTCAGCATAACAACTGGTTGTACCGCAGGCAGCTTGACTGCCTGTCAGCTACGAACCTTTGTTATGTGCAGTATGTCTTTTCAAAATTTATATGAAAACTATTTATTATAGTTTTACCATATTATAAGTTTCAATAAATTCTTTACCATCTTTTGTTGTAAGCTTTGCCGTTGTATCATCAATCCAATCAAGACTTCCAAAATAATTGGTAAAAAACCATTCAGAAGGTTCGTCCTTTACTAAAAAATGCTCCTCTGTTTTTTTTGTCTTAGAATCATTAAAAACCATATAGAAATTTATGAAGTCAGCCTCATGAACAACTTTCAACTGAACAGAAAGGTTATTTTTCTTTTTAGGTTTTTTCCAAAACCATACATTTTCATAACCGGAACTAACCACTTTATCACAGGCTTCCAAAACTTCTGTTACATCAATAGATGGCAAAAGCTTATTCAATGCCTCTCTGGTTTTTTCTATCGCATATTGTTTTCTTTCGAGACTGGACATATCCTGGAATCTAGGCAAATCAAAAAGAACTTGAACCTCACAGTCTCCACCTACAATAAGAAAATCCTCTTTTGGAGATTTTTCTACACATTCTATTGTAATTTGCCAGCACTTTTCTGTAACTATCCGAGGCATGAGCCTTGATACCATAGCCATCATGCATCTGTTCATCAAGTAAAAATCACGTCTTTTCCATTTCCAATTCAATTCATAGTCTTGTCTTGTTTCTTCTGGAGTCAAATGGGTCTTAGTCTCATCAATAACATACGGTAAATCCATGTTTATATTTCTTAAAATCATTTTTCTCCAAAAAGCACCCCAGTGCGGGCGTCAGCATAACAATTGCTTACTATTAAAATTGCTTTCCCCACTTAATTTTGTTTTGTTAAAATCTGCCCTCGAGAACAGCTTCTCTAAGGCACTTGTTCATTCTTGTCTGATAACCTTTTCCTGTTGCTTTCATTATTGCAAGGATATCTGCATCAATTTTTAATGAAATCAATACTTTTTTAGGAGTAATATCAAAATACTCTTTATGATAGGGAACAAATTCCTGCAATTCTTCTTTTGAAAACTTTGGAGAATCTTCATCATAAGTAATAGGAACTTTCTCTATTTCTGCAATTCGTTCAGCCGTTAATTTTTTTGACGTAATCATAATAAACCTCCTTCAAGTCATTATCTGCTCTTTGGGCTGAAATAATTCTTATTCGCCCCCGTTCTGTAAAAGTTGTTACAAGAACAAAAAGACCGTTTATGCAGCCGATTCCATTCCACCGCACCTCATCAACAGAATGATTCCTGTCATATCGTACCAGAAAATAAGGATCGTCAAAGACATCTGTTATTTCCTCGAATCCAAAACCATGTTTTTTCCGATTTATTTCGTTCTTTTCCTCATCCCATTCAAAGCGACCGTCATCGCTTATTACAGTTTTACCCATAAAAAATCCCTACAGTTAGTATATACCTACAAAGATATATCGTCAAATATTTATATACCGATAAAACCTGAAAGCGAAATCTGCTGTAGAAGAAATGAGTTTTTCAATTTATCATAGTATTATGAAAAATAAAAATGTCTTATTCTCGGTTTTGTTGATTTATGCTATCTGCTTTATTTTACGTCTTTTTGAATATTTTATTCTCAGAACAGATTTTTCCATAATCGGAGAAGCGCTTTTTCATAAACTGGCGGGAATTGTTATTCTGATTGTGTCTGCCCGCATCTACAAATATAGGGCGGCTGAAATCAGTTTTTCACCTGACAAATGTGGGTTAAAACTTCTTGCAGGCCTGCTCTTTGGCATTTTCTGTTTTACAGTTGCATATTCTGTTGAAGTCCTGATTGCAAAAAAGAGCGAATCTTTCTCAGGCTTGCAGTTTTACGTAACAAGCTATTCGGTAAATGGAAACCTCGGAAATCAGACAGGGGTCACTTTCTTTGCCCTCTGCATTTTTGGAAACATAATTAATGTTCTTATGGAAGAAGGGGTTTTCCGCGGTCTTTTTATCCGGCGCCTTATGGAAAAATATTCCTGGGCACGGGCTGCCATAATTTCTGCAGTGCTATTTGGTTTCTGGCATGTGGTGGGCCCGATCAGAAGTTTTGTTGACGGCGAAAGTTCTGTCTTTGGTCTTTGCATGAACTGCCTGATTCTTCTTTTGACCTCGGCAGTAGTGGGCTACAAGTACGGCTTAATTACAAAAATTACAGGGTCTGGTTTTATGGCCATTGGAGACCATTTTATAAACAATACCCTCATCAACATTCTGCACGTAGTCTGCCAGGACGGCACCGACCAGCTTCAGATGATGAGAATCAGTATTGCCCAGACGCTGTCATTTGTTCTAGTTTTGATTTTCTATTTCTGTTCAAGAAAGCGCAGGTCTGAAAATAAAGCAAAAGAATAATATCACCATGCTTTATTGATAATTCAGGTTTTTATTTTGATTCATCCAGTCTATCACCTACAGTTTTATAAATCTTTAATTTATCCCTTTTACCAATTCCCCAGATTTCAACAATTTCTACACGTGTTTCTCTAAGAGCCTGCATGATATCGTCATGCCTGATATCAAAAAGAGTTTTGATTCCAGCAAAAGGAGACACCTCTGTAGCTTCTGGAGAAATGCGAAAAACAGAACCGTCAGCCCGTTTAACAAGAACAGCTCCTTCGTTTTTTGATTTATCTAAAACAGAAGCAAAATTTTGTCTCGCTTCAGAATATGTTACTACAAGCATACAACACCTCTCGAAATAGCATTTGATTTCATCATTGCATCCATTGTATACAAAGGTAGGGAAGATTTATTTTATTTATTCTTAAAGCTTAATTTTTTTGAAAGTGTGTACATAGATTATTTTCACTTTCAACTCCACATTTATTTCAACAATGAAATGTAATTTAAAAAAGAAGAATCTAAATGTTTAGAGGAGATTTTAATTCAACCTTAAAATCTCCTCTGAACTTTTTCTCATAAGAATATAAAAAATAAATTAATTAAACTTTCCAGGATAACCAAGTTGTTTAAGTCTTTTTTGTGTTGCAAGTGGAAGTGAAGAACAACCTAAGAATGCATTATTAGTATCAGGATATGAGAATTCGATTTTTGTAATGGAATCTGGAATTTCCAGTTCAACCAACTCATTCATTTGTCTGAAAGCATCCTCACCTATCACCTTTATAGAGGCAGGGATATTAACCTTTTGAATTTTACTAACTTTATAAAAGTCATGAAATAACGAGGAGTTTATTTCTGTAAGAGAATCTGGTAGGTGTAATTCTGTTAAGTCACTACAGGTAGCAAAAGTACATTTTAATTGCATAACTGAATTAGGAATATAGAGTTTGGTCAAACCTGATTCATCGAAAACGCCTACATCAATAGCAACAACAGAAGCAGGTATTTCAATAGTCCTAAGTGATTTACATTTATTGAATACATCTCTTTCAATTGTTGTTATATTTTCCGGCAAAGTAATTGATTCTAAACTTTCACAGTTAGAGAACATTCCCTTTGGAAGTACATCCATATTATTAGGAAGGCGAACTTCTTTCAATTTTTTACACAAACTAAAAACAAAACTTGAATGACATTCATCCCCCCAAATACTATCAATATACGAAAATGAAACCGAATCCGGAATGTAAATTGACTCTAATGCAGTATTAGCAAATGCGCTACTTTCTATACATGTTATTGTTTCTGGAATTATAAAGTAATTTAAGGATTCACAACCTTTGAAACACCCTTCTGGTATGCTTCTCAGCCCGCTTGGCAATTTTATATATTGCAAGCGTTTACAAAAACTAAATGAATAAGATCCAATTTTCTGTATACTATCAGGAATAACTACAGTTATTACTCCTGTTAAGCTAAATGAACCATACCCGATTTCCACAACAGGGACACCTTGAATTTCAGAAGGAATAACAATCTGACGGGAAGATCCTTTATATTTTTTTATGACAACACCTTCATAATCATCTGTGAGTTCAAAATCAAAATCTGTTTCGGGAACTAAATCTGCAAGTGCAAAAGCTCTCTGTTGCTCCTCCTCTTTAGTAAGATTGAACTCATCTCCAATAATAAAATCTATATTATCTGATGAGTCAAAACATTCTATTTCTTTTGTTTCATTAAATGGTTTGCTAAAACCAGACAACAGAAATAAAACTGTTGAAAAAACAAAAATAAAACTCACAATACGTTTCATTTACAAATCTCCTTTTTCTACTTTAAATACTAATTTTATGGCATTGGTTCTACAGTAAAAATTACTTTACCATCATTTGAATTATCACTCTTCTTTTTTTATTCTTGCGATAATAATCTGATTAAAAATTGGATATAATTCAGCGGCATGAGAAAAGCTTTGAAAAAATGCAATTATTTATCTACACCACATTTCTCATTTATATACTTAGCAAGACTGCCCTTAACTTTTATTATAAGAGTGAACAAGCTATATCACATCACGAGAGGATGGGTGTTAGTTTTCTTCAAGTGTTTCTCTAAGAGCCTGTATGATATCGTCATGTTAAAGTTTATTGATATGCTTCATACCTTCGTCTATAAATTTTGTTAAAAAATTTCCAAGGCCATGTATAAATTTATCTATCCCTGAAGCATTTCCACTATTAAGTTTTTCATTATATGCATTATCTTTAGCTTCTTTTCCATTTTGAAGCTCATCATTTTTTAAATTGAGTTTATCTCTTTTTGATTCAAATTCTTCTCTTGTCATTTTACTCTCCTTGAAATTATTTTTTATAAACATTCAATATCTTGTACTTATCAGAAGGGTGCGTTTGTTGAAATTTCGCTTTTGCTTCTGATTCTGAACTTACAGAATAAGGACATTGCCAAGTAGCTGGTAGGTTATTTGTTCCAATGGTTTTGTATTGAATATAATATTTCATAAAAATTCTCCTAAGATTTTCTATTTTTTTATCCCAAAACCTTAACGCAAGAAATAATTATTCTGCCAGGACTTCCCATCTTAAATTTATTTTTGGCTTCAATAATAGAATCTGCATTAATACTTGTTGACCGGTGAATGACATCGCTATTTGGAAGTTTGTATGTAATGATATACTTTTTTTGAGTTCCCATAACCTCTACTCCTTTTTTTGACTATTTCCCTATTTCTAATCTAGAAAACGGGAAACTACCCATTATTTTATTCTAAAATTGGGATACAGTCAATAAAATAAAACTTAGACAGGGATTTTTCCATAAAATAGAATAATGAACTTTTGGGAAACTGTAGATTCAGAATTAAAATACCAGAATAAAGAACGCAAAGATTTGGCAAACACTGCTGGGTTTGACGTTTCTAATATTGGAAAGGGAATAAAGAATGGAGGAGTTCCACTTGCTGATACCGCAGTACGAATTGCACAATTTTTAAATGTAAGCGTTGAATATCTGGTTTCTGGAGGAACATCTCTTGGCATCAACGAAAACAATGAAATGTCATCTGATTTTCGAAAGTTTTTCTTTTATCGAAAGCTTATAAATAAAATTGATTCTCTTCCTTCCAAAACAAAATCCGCAATTATAGAACTATTCGAAAAAATTTAATGAATACCTATTCACCAGGAATCTGTTTACAGACCGAACATCATTTTTAGATTCCCCCCAGCCGGGATTGGAGGGGGCAGCCGGCAGGCTGCTTGCGGAACGAAGTGGAGCAATGAAGCTGAAGCGGAACCCCGGAAAGCCCGAATTTTGCAGGGGGGACCCTTATTTTGTACAGGCAGTGCTGCTAGAATTAAGGCAAGCTCCATAATACTTTCCATTGAAAAATCGGGATATTTCAATTATTATTTCTTGCATGAAAGTAATCGTTATTGGCTCAGGCGGCCGTGAACATGCCATCGCGTGGAAACTCTCACAGAGTCCGGATGTTGAACAGGTTGTATGCGTTCCAGGAAACGGTGGAACTGCATTTGAAAACAAGTGCCTTAATGTTAATCCTGCAAATTGTGATTATCTGGATGGGGCAAGCGGTAATGCTGCTTACGTGAAAATTGCACAAAAAGAAGGTTGCTCTTTCTGTGTTATTGGTCCGGAGGATCCTCTGGCTGCCGGTGTAGCAGATGCTTTCTGGGATGCAGGTATTCCGGCTGTTGGTCCAAAACATGCAGCTGCTCAGCTTGAGGCCAGTAAGGATTTAGCAAAAGATTTCATGCACAAATATTGGGTGGCCTGTGCAAAGAGCAAAACTTTCACTAATAAGGATGAAGCTCGTGCGTACGTAAAAAAAGAGGGCGCACCTATTGTTCTTAAGGCTGATGGTCTTGCTGCAGGTAAGGGGGTTGTTGTTGCCCTCACTCTTGAGGAAGCCCTGTCTGCTGTTGATGAACTGATGGACGGACAGCTGGTTGGTGACGCAGGTAAAAAGCTTGTTGTTGAAGAATACCTGAGAGGTTCAGAGATTTCAATTCTGGCTGCAGTAAGTGTAACTCCGGAATCTGCTAAGGCTGGCAAGGCCTGCATTCTTCCTTTCCTTTCTGCCCGTGACCACAAGCGGCTTCTTGATGGAGCAAAGGGGCCAAATACTGGCGGAATGGGTGCAATTTCTCCTGTGGATGATGTTACTCCGCTCATTACAAGTCAGTTCGAAAAAAATATTCTTGAACCTACTCTCAAAGGTCTTATTGAAGAAAAGTTTGATTACAGGGGATTTATTTTCTTTGGCCTTATGCTTACAGAAGATGGTCCAAAGTGTCTGGAATACAATGTGCGCTTAGGTGATCCTGAAACTCAGGCAGTTCTTCCGCTGATGACTTTTGATTTCTTCAAGATGTGTCAGGCAATTACTGACGGCAGTCTGAAGGATTTTAACCTGGAATGGAAAAAGGGATACTGTGTTGCGCCGGTTGTTGTTTCCGGAGGATATCCTAAATCTTACAAAAAGGGTCTTGATATTTCCATGAACAGAGAGGCTTTTGCTGCAACAGGTGCCAAACTTTTTGTAGCGGGGGCTGTTAACGACAGAAGGGCAACTCATTCTAATGCTGAAGATTTTACCGGTCTTGTAACAAACGGTGGCCGCGTTCTTGCATGTTCAAGTTACGGGGACACTTTCCAGGAAGCATGGGACAAGGCTTATGAAGCACTGAAGACTGTTCATTTTACAGATATGTTCTATAGAAAGGATATTGGTCTGCCAGGTGCGGCTGAATCTAACTAAGTTGATTCTGTCTGATTAGAAAAATCCTTATAAATAAGAGAGGCCTGTGCTGTTTAACAGAACAGGCCTTTTTGGTTTTTTCAGTTTAAGGATTACCAGATACCTAAGTTTGAAAGTACAATACCTACAATTCCCAGTGGAACAAGATAACTTGCAAAGTATTCCAGGCGGCCTTTCTTAATCAGACGCATAAGCCAGGTAAGGGCTAAATATCCGCTTACAAAAGCTACTGCAAATCCTACCACCAGAGGCATTGCTCCTATGCTGGAAATACCGTCCAGATCCTTCAGTTCAAGAATAAAAGCGCCGAGAATTGCCGGAATTGAACAGATAAAACTGAATTCTCCGGCCTGAGCACGGTCTACTCCACAAAAGAGGGAACCTGCAATTGTAGAACCGCTTCTTGAAATGCCAGGAAGAGTACCAAATCCCTGGGCAATACCAATGATGATTGACTGCCACCAGTTTGGAGCCTTCTGATTTGCAGGAACAGGAGATGTTTCATTTGCAGCGGCAGATTTTTTAATGTGGATTCTTTCAATCACGCTGGAAAGAATAAGAATGATTGCAGTAATAATAAATCCTGTACAAACATAGATGATTGGCAGGTCAGGAATGATTTTTGATGTAACCAGTCCGATTGCACCTGTAATTATTGTTGCAATCACTACTGCCAGAATGTAGCGTCTGTAGTTTTTGTCTTTTGCTTCACATTCAGCTTCTGAGAGGCCTTCTTCCTTATACTTGCGGCCGGAAATCATTCTTCCGAAAGCCTTAAGCAGTTCCCAGATTTTTCTGCGGAAAAAGAGAACCACAGCAAGAAGTGTTGCCATGTGAAGGAATACATCAAACAAAAGAGGAACTTCTTCAAGATCCATTATTTTCTTTACTACTTCAAGGTGACCTGAACTTGATATAGGAAGGAATTCAGCAATTCCCTGTACCAGGCCAAGAATTAAACTCTGAAAAACAGACATTTTTTCCTCCAATTATTTTTAGGATTACGACAGTATACTGAATTATTTTCCTTACAAATTCTAGTACCCAAAAGGGGAAAATTCGTTTAATATGCACACTATGACTTCCGATAATCCAAATATGCGTAAACTTATAACAAAATTAGGTGTTTTTTTATTAATTACAGGCTCTGCTTTTGCCAGAAATCCTCTGTATCAGCTGCCTGAAACTCTTCCTGAAAAGGATGCCAGTTCAAAGAATTCTAGTCCAATCCTTATTGGTACTGACAATGGTCTTTACAGCGTAAAATCAGATGGTTCTGCACTGAATATATGGAGCCAGGGAAAAGTTACCCACATTACAAAGACTTCAAAAAAATGGTTCTTCGTTACCGGCAACGGTATTCTTTCTTCTACAGATTTAGTTAATTTTACAGACAGCAGCAAAGGACTTCCGGTTCTTACAATTAAAGAATATGACGGCAAGACAAAATCCTTTAAGAAACAGGTTCATCCTTTAAAGGATCTGGCTGTTGACCCTACAGATGAAAATAATATGGTAACATCTACAAAAGATGCAGTATATCTTTCCCGGGACGGCGGTCAAAACTGGAAGAGCATTGGTTCCTGCAGCAGTTATTCTCCTGGAATGAAAGCAGTTGCTATTGGACATATGCCGGTTTATACAGAAGGAAAAGTTACATCTTCTGAATTAGTAGTATTTCTTTCTCATCCAATTTACGGTTTTTCTTATTACAGAGTTGAAGCTGCTAATCCGGGCTGGGTTGATGTAAGCGCCGGTTTTGCCCTCAAGCCAAGTCTTACTCAGGTTGATGAAATTGCTGACATTATCTGTCTTCCAAAAACATCTCCTGAAGGAATTCAATATTGTGAAGTTTACGCATCACAGAGTTTTATTCCAAAACTTTATAAATTCAACTGGATTTCAAAAAGAGCAGAAACTCTCTACACATCTACAGAAGATCTGGACACTCTGGATTCTCTCTGGGCTGCAGGAGACAAAATCATTTTTGAAACAATGGGCAAAGTAAATGCCTGGTCTCTTTCTGAAAATAAAATGGTAGACCTGCCAAATCCACAATATACTTCCTGGAGAAAACTGGTTAATTCCACAAGTGCAGATGTTAACGCAGCTTATGTTCCTGCTTCCTACACTGGAATTGATTATGACATAAATCTTAACGAAATGTGGATGCTGGAACCGGAGAAAATTATTACTCCATACGCAGACACTGCAGCAGACAGAAAGGCAATCTACGTTTCGCCATACCACCTGATTACAGACAGTGGAATTACAAAATATAAAAATATCATTACCAGCAACAAACTTAATGCTATTGTAGTTGATATGAAGGATGATTACGGACTTCTGCGCTTTAAGAATCCCCAGGACCCTCTCCTTAAAGAAAAAGGCTACCTTTCTTCATATACAGTTGATCTGGATAAGTTTATTCCTGCTTTCAAAAAAGACAATATTTATCTGGTTGCCAGAATTGTTGTTTTCAAGGACAAACATCTTACAACTATTGAAGGGGGAAAATATGCTGTCTGGAATACAAAGACAAATGCCCCTTGGGTTGGAACAAAAAGCAATGGCACTTATTATGATGAAAACTGGGTTGATCCTTACTCTGAACAGGTATGGGAATACAACATTCACATTGCAAAAGAATTAATCAACAGAGGATTTGATGAAATTCAGTTTGATTACATCCGCTTCCCTACTGACGGTACAAATAAATCTGTTTCCCAGTTCAGATGGCAGGACCCGGGTATGGACAAAGAATCAGCTTTAGTTTCATTCCTTTCTTACGCAAGAAAAAATATTGAAGCTCCAATCGGAATTGATATTTATGGAGCAAACGGCTGGTACAGAACAGGTGCCGGCACAGGTCAGGATGTTGAACTTATGAAGGATTATGTTGACGTAATCTGCCCAATGTTCTATCCGTCACATTTCGAACAGTCTTTCCTGGAATATGAACCATATGAAGAAAGACCTTACAGAATTTATTTCTACGGTTCATACAGAAACTCTGTTATCGGTCACAACAGAATTATTGTTCGTCCGTGGGTTCAGGCCTTCTACCTAGGTGTAAGATATGATGCCCGCTGGTACAATCCGGATTATGTTAAGCGTGAAGTTTACGGAGTTCGTGACGGCTTAAACAGAGGATATATGTACTGGAACAATTCAGGCCGCTATGACGACATCTTCCCTGATCCTGCCCCAGAGCAGAAATCTCCATGGTACGCAGATGAAGGTGCCCTGCAAAAAAGAAAGCCAGCCTTCTCTTCTGGAGATGTTGATGTAAGCGCATTCAAGCCTGCATTCAGCGGAAATTATGCAGAATATCAGAAGGCTCGTGCAAAAGATATGATTACAATTCTTGATACAGTAAGAGATGCTGAATCAGAAGATATAGAAGAGGAAAAAATCGCCAGAAGGGACAACAGGAAATTTAGAATTGCCCGTCGTTCTGTTTTCAGCAGAGTTCTGGCACTTAATTAAATGACAAACTTAGGATATAACCCGGAAGACCCTATTGCAGCAATTTCCACTGCGCTGGCACCAGGAGCAATTGGAATTGTCAGGACCAGTGGAAAAAACTGCATTGATTTAGTTTCGAAAATTTTCTCCAGACCAGAAGCTCTGTTAAAGGCTCAGGGCAATACTCTTGTTTACGGCTGGATTATTGATTCAACTTCTGAAAACAAAATTGATGAAGTCATGCTCGGTGTTTACCGTTCCCCAAAAAGTTTTACCGGGGAAGATATGGTAGAAATTTTCTGCCACGGCGGTGTAAATGTAGTAACTGCCATTTTGAATCTTCTTTTAAAAAACGGGTTCCGCCAGGCACAGAAAGGTGAATTTACATTCAGGGCCTACATCAATGGAAAAACTGATTTAACAAAAGCAGAAGCCGTTAAGGAAATTATTGATTCAAAAACAGATGCAGGAAGAGGCAGAGCTGCAGGACGTCTTGCAGGAAATCTCTTTACAGAAATCGACGGTATCAAAAAACTTATTGTAGATACACTGGCCTCAATTGAAGTTGAAATTGAATATCCTGAAGATGAAGAAACAATTGCAAACACTTTTGACAAAGCAAATCTTGAGGAAGCAAAAAAGCGATTAACTTCCCTGGCAGATTCGTGGAAAAGTGAAAAGCTGTATCAGGATGGAGCAAGAGTGGTTCTTGCAGGAAAAACAAATGCCGGTAAATCCTCTCTCTTTAATTCACTCTTAAAGGAAGAAAGAGCTATCGTTTCTGACATTGAAGGAACAACCCGAGACTGGCTTGAAAGCTGGGTAAGTTTTGATGGAATTCCGGCCCGCCTTTTTGACACAGCAGGTCTTAGAAAAACAGATGACGTAATTGAAGCCCGTGGTGTTGAACTTACAAAAGATTTGAGCCACGACGCAGATATAATCCTCTACCTTGCAGATTCCAGAAATTCTCTCAGCAATGAGGATATGGATTTTATTAAATCTCAGGGACAGGTTCCCCTTGTAATGGTCTGGAACAAATGTGATTTAAGCGGAATGGATTCGAACAGCCAGTCTCTTCCACAAGGTGCAGTTTCCCAGATTTTCATCAGTGCAAAAACTGGAACTGGAGTTGGAGAATTATGCACCCTTGTAAAAGAAATAATTTCTAGACAAACATCCAGTCAGTCTGACAGACCACAGGCAGGTCTTGGTTCAGAAAGACAGAAGGTCAGTGTTTCAGAAGCACTGGAATGTGTTGAACACGCACTGCTTATTGCAGACAAGGGTGACTACGGCTTAGATGCAGTTGTTCAGGATCTGGAGGATTGTCTGGACAGTCTGGGAGAAGTGACAGGTTCTGTTACACCAGATGATATTCTGGGCAGCATCTTCTCTCACTTCTGCGTAGGAAAATAAATCATACCTTGCGGATATCTTCAATCTTTCCACAGGCCTCTGCAATTTCCTTAAATCTTGGCAGAGTAATTCCTGTAACTTTCATTGTAACTTTTCTGTAGGCAGGATTGTCTGCAGGAGTTGTTACGCAGGAAACAATCTGTGCAGTTGCTTCACCCAGGATTTTGCTCAATTCGCTTAACTTGCCCGGCTCATCTTTTAGAGTGATTACAGCTCTGATTCCAGGAGTACGGGCGTTGAACATTTCAATGAACATCTTAAACAAATCAGAATCAGTAATAATTCCAACGAGTTTTTTTCCATCCATTACCGGCAGACATCCAAAATCATTATCTGCCATAATACGTGCTGCTTCTTCAACAGTTTCTTCCGGAGAAACAGTTATAGGCTTTTTAGTCATCACTTTTTCAACAGTGACTTTGCTCAAGAGATAGCCCATTTCGTAAACATCCAGAGTTGTTGCTTCAGAAGGGGTTACCCTATCAAGATCGTTTGCTGTCAAAATTCCAACAAGCTGTCCTGCTTTATTCAAAACTGGAAGTTTGTTAACACTTTTCTTTGACATAATATCTTTTGCTTCAAGAACAGAAGCTTTGTTATCAACAGTGAAAGAATTTTTTGTCATTACATCTTTTACTAGCATAGATGTCCTCCTTATAATTCTCTTGAATTATAACACACTTTCAGTAAAAGAAAAAATTTATTCCAAAAGCTTTTCATAATAAAAAAATACTGATTAAGAACTGCCTCTATATTTATAAAAAATTTAAATTCTTCTATAATTCAGCTATGACTACAAAAGATAAAGTTCTGGAAATTCTTTCACAAAATAAAAACACATCTGTCTCAGGAGAAAAGCTTGCTGAAATTTGCCAGGTGAGCAGAGCAGCAATCTGGAAAGCCGTTAAAAGTTTACGGGAACAAGGCTGTATTATTGATGGAACCACAAACGGCGGCTATCTTCTTTCTGGGAATGGAGATGTTTTTTCTCATGAACTTTTTTCTTCAACTTTTAAAAACAGATGGCCAGAATTTCAAAACAGCCATCTTGAAACCTTTCAGGAAATTGATTCAACTAACACATATGCAAAACGCATTTTAAGTGAATGCGGAAATTTAAGGGACTCAGGTGGCAGGCTTACAGCAGCAGGGGAAAAATATCACCAGTCCGTAATTGTTGCAGAAAGCCAGACTGCAGGAAGAGGCCGGCTTGGAAGAAAGTTCATTTCTCCGGCCAAAACGGGCATTTATCTTTCATTAATTTATGCCCCTGAAAACGGAATTACTGAACCTGCAAAAGTTACAGCCTTTTCTGCAGTAGCAATTGTGCGGGCCATAAAAAAACTCTTTAACATTGATGCCAGAATTAAATGGATAAATGACATTTACATTAACTCCAAAAAAGTCAGCGGAATTTTAACAGAGGGATTTGCAAATTTTGAAACGGGTCTGATTGAATCTGCAATAATCGGAATCGGAATTAATATTCAGGACAATGAAATTGTTTCTAAAAACGCCGCAATCGCCGGATCAATTACTGGTACAGAGCGTACAAATGACAGTTCTGTTAGCCGAACCGCACTTGCAGCAGAAGTTGCAGGGCAGGTACTTTCAGTTTTAAAGGAAGAACCTTCAAAAGTTATGGAGGAATATAAGGACTACTGCTTTCTTACAGGAAAAACTGTTCAGGTTCACCCGGTTATTGGGGATGACAAAAGTGTATACAGCGCAAAAGTTCTTGATGTAGATGATAATGCAGCCCTTGTTGTTGAACTGTCAGACGGCAGCAGAAAAAGTCTCAGTTCAGGAGAAGTAAGTCTTCACCAGGAATAATTTATTTTCGAATTAAAATTGCTCTTGTTTCGTTCCAGGCTTTTTTCATTCCAACTGAAAATAATACAGGCAGCAAAACATAAAACATCTTTACAGAATTCTTTTTTCCACCACGGGCAATCCAGGCTCTCTTTGACTGCCCCCAGATTTTTGAAACCATTGGAATGAAATTTAAAAACATAGAAATTGCATCTGTAAAAGTGTTTTCCTTTTTCAGATGAAGAACCTTGCGTACAGCACCTTCTATTTTTCCAATTCCATCCCTGAGTTGAAGAGGACTGCTGCTTTTAAAAACCAGAGAGGCGCTTTGCATTAAGGCGAATAATTTTATCAGTTTAAAAACACTTTCCTTTTGATTTTCCCAGGTGAATTTTTCTTTCAGCAGGATTAACAAATCATTCCATACAAAAAGATTGTTTTGAATTCCCTTTGAGATAAATGTAAATAAAACCGCCACAAGATCAAAAAAAATTAAAAGACCGGCATAGTAAAGAGGTGGCCTTAAATCGCCGGCCTGTTCCCTTAAAGAAAATCCTACGGCACAGGCAATTACAAATTGAATCAGCAGAAGCCCCAGTGAAAAATAAACTGGCAGACAAAGAAACAAAATATTTAATAAAGGAATAAAAAGCAGCTTGCACCAGGCAGGTATTTTATGGAGAAAAGAGTTTCCTTTTTTATATGCAAGAAGTGAAGATTTTTGAGCCATTACCAGACCAGATCCTTTAAGGATGAATATGCGGTAAGAGGATTTCTGATATTCCAATCCTCCAGATTAGTCTTTAAACCTTCCGACGGACTTCCTTCAAAAACCTTTTGCCCCCTGAAGAGAACAACAAATTTATCTGCCAGGGCCAGACATTTTTCAATTTCATGAGTAAGGATTACAACCGTTTTGCCTTCAGCTTTTAAATCTTTTATTAAAGCGTTTACCTGTTTTACTCCTACGTAATCCAGATTTGCAAAAGGTTCATCCAGAATGATTACTGGCAGATTCATTGCAATCATACAAGCCACAGCAAGACGACGCTTTTCTCCACCAGATAAAAATCTTGCAGGAAAATCAGCCTTTTTTGTAAGACCAGTTTTTTCCAGCGCATTTTCTACAGCCTGAGTAATTTCATCTTTTGACCAGCCCAGATTTTTTGGACCAAAGGCAATATCTTCCCGGGGAGTTTCACCAAGAATCTGCGTTTCTGCTTCCTGGAAAACAAGTCCTACCCTGCCGGAAGTTTCTACCTTTCCTTCATCAGCTTCTTCAAGACCTGCAATGATAGACATAAGAACAGATTTTCCTGAACCATTCTCTCCGCCTATCACTACGCACTGCCCTTCTTCAATCTGAAAAGAGACATTTTTTAAAGCCTGATTTTCACCTTCTGAAGTTTCAAAAGTTTTACTCACATTCTGGATGTTAATCAATTTACAAGATCCTCGCTTTTACTCAGCTACTTTATCAGACTTCTTTTTTTCTGAATACAGGTACTGAGCAATTACAGGACGAAGTTTAAGGGCAACAGGAACCCCAATTGCAACTTTCAACAAATCACCTGGAATATATGGGAGGACACAGGCACTCATTGTAAAGGCAAAAGCAGATGAATCAGCAGGAATCTTACCTGCAGAAGCAGCCCATCTTGCAAAATGGATTACTCCCGGGACATAAAGAATTATCATACCTGCAAGGAAAGCCAGAATAAGGCGGATAAGAGTTTTAACACTGAACTTCTTTTCACTTACACTTGGACGGCCTGCTATAAATCCTGCAAGAACTGCCCCTATAAGATATCCGGCAAGGAATCCTCCAGTAGGACCAGCCCATGGACCAATACCGCTGCTTCCACCAGAGTAAACTGGAAGACCAATCAATCCTGCAAGCAGAAATAGAGCTGTTGGAGCACCGCCAAGGAAACTTCCCAAGAGTACCGCTGTTAAAATACACAACCCATTTTGAAGTACAATTGGAACAGGTCCAAGAGGAATAGCCATAAAGCAGCCCAGACAAATAATAGCTGCAAACAAAGCAATAAATGCGACCAGAAGAATATTTTTCTTTGCTTTCTTTTCCATAATAAAAAGGAGTTTAATGATTTTTCACAAGATTGTAAACCCTTAACTATTTTACAAGTTTACAATCTGTTATTTTCAAAAAAAGACCCCGGTTTGGTTTCCGGGGTGCTTCTTCTTAATATGATTTATGCAAAAAGGAATGCTTTGTATGCTTCGTAAGCCTGTACCAGATCTTCCTTGGCAGTAATTTCCCAAGGAGCGTGCATACTCAATACAGAAACTCCTGCATCAATTACAGACATTCCGTATTTTGCAGCAAGGTAAGCGATTGTTCCGCCGCCCCCCTGGTCAACCTTACCAAGTTCGCTCATCTGATACTTGATATTGTGTTCATCCATGATACTGCGGATTTTTCCCACAAATTCGGCACAAGCATCATTTGCACTGTATTTTCCACGTGATCCTGTATACTTGTTGAATACAATTCCTCCGTTAAGGAAACTTGCATTGTCTCTGTCATAAAGATCACCATTCTGCGGATCATAAGCGGCGTTTACATCAGAAGAAAGCATCAGTGAATTGTTCAGTGCACGGCGGACAGTCAATTCTGAATAATTGCCCATACGGTCAACAATTTCTGCAACTGCATTTTCAAAGAAGTGACTTTCCATACCAGTTGCACCTACTGAACCGATTTCTTCTTTATCTACACAAATGCAAACCTGTGTTTTCTTGCCGGCTGCTGAATCAAAAAGAGCCTGTGCTGAAGTAAAGGCGCATGAACGATCATCCTGTCCATAGCCCAGAACCAGTGAACGGTCAAATCCAAGATCCCTTGATTTTCCAGCAGGAACAATTTCCAGTTCTGCACTGAGGAAATCAGCTTCTGAAATATTATATTTTTCTTTAAGGATTGAAAGAACGGCTTTTTTTGCCTTATTCTGTTCATCCTTCTTTTCATCTTTTTTGTCTTCCTTACTATCTGCCTCTTCAGCATATTTCTGTGGAGGAACTTCACTACCAAGAATAAGATCCAGACTTTCACCAGGAATAAAATCACTGGCAGTATTTTTCATCTGATTCTGTGCCAGATGTGGAAGAATATCTGAAATACAGAAAACAGGATCTGCTTCATCTTCACCAACATTTACTTTTACAACGCTGCCATCAGTCTTAACTACAACACCGTGAATTGCAAGAGGTAAAGTAACCCACTGATACTTCTTGATTCCTCCATAATAATGTGTATTCAGGTATACAAGAAAATCTTTTTCATAAAGAGGATTCTGTTTAACGTCAAGGCGAGGTGAATCGATATGAGCACCAAGAATATTCATTCCCTTTTCAATAGGTTCGCTTCCAATCTGGAAAAGAGCAATTGCCTTATTGAATTTTGTAACATAAACCTTATCGCCGGCTTTAAGGCTCTTTACTTGATCAATATTTTTGTAACCTTTTTTTTCAGCCTCAGAAATCAGGCTTTCAACACATTCCCTTTCTGTTTTTCCATTATCCAGAAAGGCTTTGTAAGATTCAATCAATTTGTCGTTCATTTAAAATTTCCTTCTAAATTATTATGTGCGTATCTTACTTCTAATATAATTATTTCTATATAAATTGGCAAATATTTATTTTAAACAGACAGGCGATAACGATATTGGCATAAAGGGTTTATGTGGGGCATACAAATCATGATTTATGAGACTTAATAATTTTCTTATAACAATAGTTCGTTTTTTAAATTAAAAATTAATCTTTCCACTATTAACTATCTTTATTAGGATTATAAAATAATATCACCTCTGCGCTTAAAAAAATTATTAATGCGATTATTGAATAAATTAAATCAATTAAATTTTTTTTAGAGTAAACTTTATACAGGTTAATAAAATTCATAATAACTATAAAAAGAATTAACAAATCATAAAGAATACAGCAGAATATTAAAAGTTTTCTTTTCATAAGCTTTCCTAATTACCATAAACATCGTCTAAACAATTCACACTATCTTTGGTGAGTACTAAATCTGAAAATATTTGATATTCTTCTTATGGAGCTCAGATTCCTATAGCAAATGATTCATCTAATTTATTTACATCATTATTATTGAATGAATATGAAACCTGCTCAGATACAAATAATAAAAAGATTAACTTTGTCGCATTTTTCGAACAGATGCAATTTGAAATCTTTTCATATATATTTTTTTCATTTCCATCATAATTATGATCAAAATCCAGAAATCGATTACATAACAGAACCGTATTCATAGATTGTATCACTTGGAAGATCTATATATTCATTCCAGGATATACATGTCCTGCTTTGATCAAGAGTAAACTGTTTCCATAATCCCGGTATATCAACCAGATCTTTAAAATTTTCTAATGTTTTTATATCATCGGAAACATCGTAAATTACTTTTTTCCCGTCATCATATAGAACTTCTAATTTATAATCATTTCTATCGATTATTGATTTTATTCTTGGAATCATTATTTTTATCCATATTTATTAAATTTTTTCCAAACTGACAAAAGTCATATCAGCTGTAATGTCTTTAATAAGTTTTTCCTTACATACGGTTTTATCACCATTTTTATCATATGGATGGAAATAGAACTCATAATACATGAAACTTTCTCCTCCGGCTCTATAATCATAAAATTCCATTTTATTTGAATATCTGCCTTTTTTCTTTGTATAAAAAATGAAACCTGCACTTCCCGGACAAGGTTTTTCTTTCCGATTTTCAGGGTACAGTTTATAAACTTCTGAAATCTTATAATTCGCTGGATTCCATATTCTCCCACTTTGATCTTTAGGGGAATAACCAAAATGCAAAGCAAGATTGCCTGCATACAAAGAAGATGTTGAATTTGAATCCAAAAATACAAATTCGTAAATTTTCTCTGAAAAGACAATTCCTAAAAGGCCAATACCAAATGAGAAATCCGTTAACAACTGATTACCAGATATTTTTCCAATTAACAGTATTAATATGGATGGTAGTAAACATATAGAAGCGCCCAAACGTTTTCTGATTACCACAGACTACCTCCTTGCAAGACTGAAGTATCGATTATTCCAAAATTTCCTAACTGATAAGTCTTAGGATTTAGAATTTCATCAACTTTATCCATATAACTATAATTTGTATAATGTTAAATACTGTTTGTACCAATAATCTGGAATTATAAGAATTACTTATCATTTTTTTTAATTAAAATTTTCATAAATTTCTCCAGACAAAATTTTCATTTGTCAAAGGAAATATTTTTCATAACAGAAGTTTTATCCTACAAACTGCAGTTATGTTAACAAACTACTCTACTGCTAGTGTGGATTTTTTTGCCCTCCAAAAAACGTAATTTTGTCCTGATAAACTGCAATTTATGTGCGTCATACAAATCATGATTTATGTGAGAAAAATAAAAATTATATATAACCTACACTTTGCATATCATAGTAATTATATCATTATTATAAAGTTGGCTTTGAGTATCTTTTAGAACAATAAAATTTGTATTTTTTGTTTTAAGAACATAACCAAAACCTTCTTCCTTAACGATATTATAATTTTTGAAATTATGAATTATGTCCTCAACAGTACTTTTCCCAGTTTCATATAGAATACCATCTATAATTATAGACGAACAAAATATAGCAACCACTTTATTTTTTGAGAATGCAATTATATACTCAATACCATCTTGATAGATTTTGAAAGATGGATAGAATTGACTAGACGAACACATTGTTAATTCTTGTGTTTTTATTTCAGAAAGATAATCTGATATATCATCCCCTATTTTTAAGTTATTTGCTGATACCTTCCTATTATTATCGTCCGCATAACAGAATAAACAAGTAAATATAAAAATTATCAAAATTATTTTTTTCATTATTATTTCTCCATAGTATTGTCAGTACTTTTTCTATAATATTCAATATTAGCGGATTGATCGTATCATCCATCCTTTACATCAACAACAGTCTGCATCATATTCAGGGTTATCAGGAGTTAAATTTTTATAAGCTGATATTTCTGGTTTACAAATATTAAAATATATTTCTTTTGCAGTTTAAGGGATTTTTCAATCTTACTCATTCACCAATTTTTCGTCTTTTACCTTTCTAACCTTCATGTACTTAATGTGCACCAATCTTTCAAGAAATGAATTGAATTTGAAAATATAGAATCTTGACCAAATATTTATGATATTAATAATTATTAAAATCGCAGCAATTATTTCACTTTTACTTCCGTGGATAATTGTATTTTCCGGCATAATAGTAACTAAATACATTGGTGATATTAGAATGAAATTCTTCAAAAGAATTTTCAGTTTATCCAATAGAGTATCATTTATTATCCTGACAGATTGCATTCTTCCACCAAGACTTTGTTTAAAAACATCCTTGTTCAACAATAAAAACATCAACAAAGTCATACAATTCTTCCCGGAAATAACAGGAACAAATTTCCTTATCAGTACGTATAAAAGAAAATAAAGAAATACAAAAATTGTATTAACACCTTCGGACACGAAAATATCAAATAGTCTTGTCTTTTTAACTTCATCTTCAACTTTATTTTCTTTGATAAATAACTGGCAGAATAAAATTACAGGTATCGGTATAAGCCATATATACTGAATCCAGTCGCTTGTGTAATCAATGGTAAAAATTAAAGTTGCTATTTCTATTGTTATTATTAATATATTATTCATTTATTCCTCGTTTTTTATTGCACATAGATATTTCATGGTCTTTATGTATAAATCGATGCATTCATACACATTAATGGTGACAGAACCAATTTTTTTTGAATTCTTTTTTATGAAGAAATGAGGTATTAGAGATATAAAAATTAAAAACTCTCCTAAATAAAATAGTTGGATTATATCAATTATCAATTCCATATAATAACCAGGCAAAATACGCAATTAAAAAAATTATTAAAAAACAACAAGTATATTATCACGCCTTACTTTATCATTGAATATAAAAAAATTCTTTGAAACTTCTTTGAAATATCCATCGATAAAACGATTTTCATCCAATAAATAGATATTGGAAAAATAAAATGGCGTATAAGTTCCATTTATAAAATCAAAAACTCCAACCCCAGAAATGTCATAATAAAAAAATTCTATTGTGGAATCATTAATAAAACGTCCTTGCGTAATATTTTTATTTAACTCAACAATTGCACTATCATTTTTAATTAAATAATTCTTTTCATTATCACCTTTTTGGATATACCACAAATCATTAGCAGAAAACCTATTAGGTATAATAATGTATCCGGAATATATTTTTTTTAACATTTTTCCATCGTGAGAAAATTGATATATTGCTGTTTCATTATTAATATCTGTCAATACAACATAGAAAAAATCATTTAAGCGAGCTAAAAAACTTATTTCTGATTTTAATTGTTTTATATAACATGTAACAGGCAAATCTAAAACAGATAGTGTTTCTTCAATAAATTCTCCTTCGTTGAAAATTATTTTTTGTAACAGCCATTGACGTTCTGTTTCAGGAACTTTATTGATATTTTTATTTGAATCAAATTTTATTACATAAAAAATTAAATTATTATTTTCTTCCTCTGGATATGTAATACTTAGAATTTGTTCATCACATTTATACTCATAAAGTAAATCATCATTTAATATTTTTAATGAATGTGTTTGACAGAGTATGACTGACTTAGAAATAATTATTGGCATCAAGTCGATATCATAATTTGCAATATCATACTGTATTGATAATTTTTCATTGTCTTTAAAATGATTGTATTTAGAATACAAACGCCGTTTATATAGAAAAATAGATTTTAATTTCAGGTTATTCAATTGTTCTGAGACATTTTCATTTCGTGTAATTATCTCATTATCAGCCTTCCATGATACTACCATTCTATAACATAAAAATAATATTGCTAATATCAAAAGAGTTAAAAAAAATTTTCTCATAATACAAGCCTCTTTAGAATTCTAAAATCAAATTTTTTTTAATTTTGCAAAGAAAATGCACTTATTCAAATTGTTAAATGCATTTTCTTTGCAGCTTAAGGTTCCATGAATTCCTTAAGCCTCTTGATGAATTGTCAAAGGTCGTTTTCTTCTTCCACACTCATGGGGAATAGGAGAAGAAATATATTTGATTAAATGCAGATTAACGTTATCGGTTTGTAACAATCATGATTTACAACTTTGCTTACTAACGATTTAATGAAGTAAGCCAACTACCCACGTGTAATTATTCCTCTTAGTTCAAGTGTGTCCAAAACTCCTAAAACAATTCCAACTATTAAACCAATAATAATTGCAATTTTCCTCAGCCCGTCAACTTCTGATTTACTTTTTTTTCTTAAAATAGGTATCGCTATTAACATAAAAAAAATAACTGCTGCAAAGCAAGGTGAAATTCTTAAGTATATTTGAAACAAATCAATTACTGGCTTAAAAATTACATATGTAAGTCTTTGTTTAGGATTCATCCACTTCTATCCCTCTACATTATTGATATATAAATTTTAACTTATACTATATAAAATTCCTGTTGATGGACTTAGAAAATAATAAGTATAACCAGTCGTATTAGTAACAAATCTGCCAGAAACAAGATTGTTAAAACGTTTTGCTGCTATATTATATTCAGTCTTTTCTTTCCACTCCTCACCATATAAATCCCAAAGATTATCTTCTTCTTCTACTGTAAAAGTACCATCCACATTATCAATCCTCATTCCATCCAGATCCAAATACCGTATCGGATTATTTCCCGCATAGTGATATAAATTGAAGTTTTGTGGGTCATACAAATCACGATTTATGGGAATAATGAAAATTACGCAATGAATTTCTTTCAAAACTATTTCCAGTCATAACAATAACGTTCAGCCATCCACTGTAAAACTTTTTTCGAAGGAAAATCCGGATGAAGTTCTAAGAAATCTTTTATTGAATTATTAAACTGTTCTGTTACAGTAGGATATTTATATGCTTTTGATTTATAAAATTCATTTCTTATTTCTTTCAGATTTTTTAATACATTGATTCCTTCAGAATTATAAAATTCAACAACATTATTATCATTAGTTCCATTATACTTTTCACCACCATATCCCCATATTTTAAATGCTTCTTCAATATTGAAGTCATAATTCATTATTAACGCCTCCATGATTCATTCATATTATTTATTTCAGGATCTATATACTTCTTGCTATTGGTCTTATCATCTGTAACTGTTACAAGATATGTATCAACAATTATTATATCTCCAACAGAACCAACCACACGCATTTCACCAAAACCTACTAATCCATATTGACTTCTAAATGATTCGGGCAAATTCTTAGCTTTTTTAAGTTTGTTATTCCTATTTAATTATGAAATATAATCCTATCGAAATGAAAAGTAGCATTTCTATTCCTGCTATTATCCACCTAAATGTTGAATTATCTGGAAAATTGAAAATAACAAATGCATCCAGAAAATCTTTACCCAATGGATATAAAATAGTATTAATTAAAATACATCCTGCACAAATTAATAAAAAAAGACCTATTGCTATTTTAGGCTCAAAATTCATCAGAAACAACATAATCTCCTTTTAAATAAAATTTTACTTATACAGAAGCACCATAATAAGGTATCTTGATTTTTGTACCTTCACACCCAAATGGGCTAATTCCAAAACTAAACTCTGGGCCTCGAGGACCTTCATATATTGTCTTTCCACTAACTGAAATAAAAAAATTCAATGAAGGCTTAAATGATGTTGTTAGCCCTAAATTTCCAAATACCTCTCCGGATTGTTTCCCGCATAGTGATACAAGTTGAAGTTTATGTGGGACATACAAATCACGATTTATAGGAGTACAATGGGATAAAATTTTCAAAATAATTTATTATTTTCTTGATTAGTTGTTCCTCATACATCAATGCAAACTTGGGTACTCAGATAAATCAGGTTTCTCATATCTGTTAGCAGGTAAAAGGTCCCCATCTTTTGCCAATAAGTTAAAATCAACATAATATTCTAATCCATCAATATCATTAAAAAGCAAACCGCAATCAGGATACTTGAAAGAGACAAAATCAAAATCCACAACTTTTTTATTTTTTCTAATAATCTTTTTCAGACTAATTACTGTATCTTTATTCTTTTCTAAATCAAAATAATGAAGAGCATTTTTAATTTTAGAACAGCTGCTCTTGTATAAAATTTTTGAAATATCCTCATCACATATTGCTTTTTCATTGGCTTCAAATGACCGAATTACTGAATCATTTTCTAAATCATATAGGTGTATATTTTCCACATTCGCTTTAGACGCACAGATTATAAGCATTCTTTTTTTTGATTTGCCTATTTTGTAAGTAACTACATCTCTTTGTGAATATATTTCAGAATTAGCGGAAGTATTTGAAATTACAAGTCTGTTATCCTCTAAAGAAACTTTCTTTTCTTCATTTATCGGAAATGATTTATAAGCCCAATAGTGATTCGCTTCACAGAATATTGCATCTGACGGAATGTACGAAAAATCTTTTGAATAGTTACAGGGATTTTCTTTCCAGTTTAAATCTGATTTTACAAAAGTAAAGTTTGCAAATTCTTCATCCCACTGATCAAAGAATTTCAATTGAATAAGTCCATCATTCTTTGAAAACTCAGAATTAATTTCTTCAGGAGGAAAAAATTTTATTTTTGAAAATAAATCTTCTTCGGACAGGATAGAAAAGTCATCTGCAGAAATTATATCCACATAAAAAGAATTTTCAATTACACTTCCCTTTTTATTGATTATAATAATTTCATCATTTGCAAAGAAAGATTCTATATCATAGTCAAATGCCCAAAAATTACCAGTATTACATTCAATCAATAATAATTTTTCTGGCCAGAAAATTTTGTGTTCATCAGGAATCCCACGTAAGATATAAAGTTTTGACCCTACTGAAAGAACTTTTCTAACATTTCTTATCACAGCTGTTTCATTCTGCCCTAAAAATATACTTAGTAAAGATTCATCACCGTTCTTTATTGCATAAGTTAAGGGAAATGATTCTGATACACTTTCAACAGTGCGAAGTAAAGTGGGTTTTAATTCTTCTTTTTGATTTTCCTTGCTGCAGGAAGTTACAATTATAATGAATACTAAAAATAGAACAAAAATTTTTTCTGAAAATTTCATTTTACTGAACCTCATTCCAAGTGTTAATCATATCAATCATTTTTGTAGGTATGTACAATTTTCCATCTTTTTCAATCCAGCCATCAGGACGTTTCGATGGTATGTCATAAATTGAAGTTCCTTTTATTTCAACATAATTACAATCTTCAAATTCTGAGCCTATTTCTTTTCCATTTATTGGCCTACTATTAATATATACCCAATGATTAGCTACAGAGAAGTATAATTATTTCAAGTAAAATATTTTTTTAAATAAACCTGCTTATAACTAACTACGAGGTCTAAGTTGTACTTCTGTCAATTCGCTGTCATCATATTCTACAAAACCATTCTTTTGTGAAATATTAAAATAAGCTTTCGCGATGCTTAATAATTCAATGTCAAAATTTATACAGAAATCATATTCAGAATTATCTTTTGTCCTATAATAACTAAAGCCTGCTCCACGCTTAACCCATTTCTCGATCTCCTTAACAGGCATCTGAAAATCATATATTCTTTCAAAGGTCTTCAAATTTATTACAGAAAATAAACCTGTACTATATTTCACCTCATAAAGAATATATTTACCCAAAAGATCCATTTTTGCTGTATATGGAATTTCACCAATGAAAGTAAATTTCCCTGTATTACCATCCAAAAAATATGCAGGCCTATAGAAAGCAGTTTTGTTCTTAAATAGAATCATGCATTTTTGATCTGAAGAAATCTGAACTCCACCTTCATATGAATCTTCAAAAATTAAACATTTCTGTTTTTCATTCTCAGAAACTTTGCAAATTACATAAGATTGACTATCAGTATCATATTTATATTCAAGTTTCTCACCATTTTTTAATTTTAAATTTCCATTGCAGGAAGTAAACATGATAGAAATGCTTACAATCACCATTGCTATAATAAGATTCTTTTTCATTTAATTCTCCTTATTGTTTCAATTCAAAACAAAAATTCCATTTGTCAAAGGAAATATTTTTTCATAACAGAAGTTTTATCATACAAACTGCTGTTTATGTTAATAAACTACGCTACTGGAAGCGTGGATTTTTTCAGCCCTCAAAAAACCGTGATTTAGTCCTGTTAAACTGCAGTTTATGTGGGGCATACAAATCACGATTTATGTGAGTATGGCAGTATTCAATTTTGCAAAGAAAATGCACTTATCTCATACATATGATTGGTTCTTCGTATAAATCCAAATTATCGTTCAGTATATTACCTTCATGCGACCTGAATATATGAAAGCGAATATCAACATATAAATCATGAAAGGATAAATACAAGACGATTTCTTTACAAAATTTTTCTTCAATTCTACATCTAATTTATTAAGAAAATAAAAAATATTAATGTCTGAAAAATAATCCTGGTTATAACATATTTCATTGATTGAGTTTTCGTATCCTGTAAAATCCTGAAACTTATCTTTTATCCATTGCAATGAAATCGATGATTTTAAATATTTTTTTTCTTTATCGTATAAAAGCATTTCAGCTTTTAATATTGTATTATCTACAATATTCTTTACAATTTGCTTAGCTTTATTATCATTTGTTTTATTTTTAATCAATTCATTTATCATAGCTCGATTCATATAAAGCATTTTTTATTCTCCTAGGATTTTTAATCCTTTATTAATGGCATTAAGAAAATCTTTATCATTTAATAAATTCTGGACTCTATTTGGAGCTAATTCACCTATATTTTCATCAAAGGCAATATTTTTCATAACAGAAGTTTTATCATACAAACTGCAGTTTATGTGGGACATACAAATCACGATTTATGTGACTAACGTGGATTGCAAATTTGCAAAGAAAATGCACTTATTCAAAATGAAAAATGCATTTTCTTTGCAGCTTAAGGTACCATGAATTTCTTAAGCCGCTTGCTAAATTGTCAAAGGTCGGATTCTTCTCCCACTCTCATGGGGAATAGGAGAAGAAATATATTTGATTAAATGCAGTTAATAATTT
>JAEEGF011346876.1_pt1 | contig 33080 bp, 30 predicted proteins | sample 9134171 | NCBI WGS metagenome assembly JAEEGF01 (sample SAMN16246542, study PRJNA631951) | gut metagenome | biome: gut microbiome; feature: rumen; material: AP-attached | host: Bos | place: Iran: Karaj | collected 2018-10
AGGGCGGCGCTCCCGCGATCCGCGCCGGGGACGCGAAGTCTCCCGCGCAGCAGAAGCGCTCGCCGATCGCCAACATTCTCTGGATAGTCGCCGCGCTGCTCGTCGCAGGCGCGATAGCCGTCGTTCTGTACACTCCGCGCGAGAGCGAGAAGACGGTCGTCAAGGTCACGGAGGAGAAGGTCGAGCCAAAGCTCACCGCGCTCTACTACGAGAAGGTCGAGGCGGACGCGTCCAGGATATTCCGCTACCAGATGACGATCGACGAGTCCGGAACGCTGCGCGTCGCATTCGACGACGTTCCCGGCGAGAACCGGCACGTCGACAAGAAGGCGAAGCTTTCCGACGCCGCGATGAAGCGCATATTCGAGATTCTCGAGACGCCCGGCTTCTCCTCGCTCGACGAGGAGTACACCGGGGCGAGCGTGTCGGACGAGAATGCGCTCAACAGCTACCGCATCAGGGTGGTGCGCTGGAACAACGTCCGCGACGTCCTCGTGGAGAACGCGCCGGAGCCCGATTCGTTCAGGCTTGTGAGGGAGGCGCTCGAGGCGTTCTCGCGCAACGAGCTCGGCATATGGGCGATCCAGTACTCGCGCGAGAAGCTGCTCGAGCTCAGCGAGCAGAGCATGGCCGTCGCGGACGCGAAGTGGGAGGAGCGCGAGGTCGAGTACGGCAACCTCAGCGCGGCCGTGAAGGCGTACCGCGAGGCGGTGTTCTACCTTGAGACGATCAATCCGAAGCCCGAGGGGTACGCGGAGCTCAAGGACAAGCTCACCCGCACCGAGGAGGAGCTAAAGAAGCGCTACGAGGACCAGCGCTTCCTCGCCGACAAGGCGATCAACCTGGGCGACTGGGAGGTCGCGCAGTCCGAGCTCAAGGTTCTGTGCAGCCTGGTTCCCGAGAAGGACGATCCGCGCCATGCCGAGGCCAACGCGAAGCTCGTCGACGTAGAAAACCGCATGAAGAAGGCGAGGTCAGGAAAATGATCCGTAAGTTTGAGTTTCTTTTCGCCCTTGTGTTCGCGGCCGCAGCCGCGTTCGCGCAGGAGGTCAAGACCATCCGCTGCGAATTCACGAGCCAGCCCGACGGGGCGAACGTTCTCGTCGACGACGAGATGAGGGGACAGACCCCGCTGACTCTGTACAACCTCGGGCCCGGCAGGCACCATGTCCGCTTCGAGAAGCAGAACTACGAGAGCGTCGACGAGTTCCTGGCGCTCAAGGAAGGCGGAATGTTCCAGAAGAACGCCGTGATGAATCCTGTGAAGGGGCTGCTCCTGCTCACGTCCGAGCCCGCCGGGTGCGACATATCGCTTGACGGACTCTCCCTCGGCAAGACCCCGCGCCTCATCACGTCCCTCGACGCCAAGAACGTATACCGCATCCTCCTCCAGAAGCCCGGCTACCAGTCGCGCACGGTCGAGGTGAAGTTCAGCGGACGCACCCCGCTCGTGCGCCACGAGGAGCTGATTCTTGATTCCGGCGTCATAGAGGTCACGAGCGACCCCGATGGCGCTGAGGTCACTGTCAACGGACAGCCCCGCGGCATAACTCCCGTCACTGTGCGCGACGTGCCCAAGGGACGCACCACCGTCACGCTCAAGAAGCACGGCTTCGACGAGGAGACGCGTGAGATCACGATGGTGGCAGGCGACAGCCAGACGCTCTTCGTGAAGCTCAACGGCCTCCCCGGCACGATGAGCCTCTCTTCCGTGCCGGACGGCGCGCGCTTCTACGTCAACGACCAGCCGCACGGGAAGGGACCGATCTCCCTCACCAACCTCAAGCCGGGCGAGTACACGATCCGAGTCGAGAAGGACGGCTTTGCCACCGCGACGAAGACCGTCTCGCTCGAGAACGGCGGAGCGATCGTCGAGGAGTTCCGTCTCGAGAACGTCATGGGTCGCATCGAGGTGCGCACCATCCCCGCCGGGGCGCAGGTGCTTCTCGACGGCAGCGTGGTTGGCACGACGAAGTCGAAGGACTCCGACGCCGAGGCGAGCGATGTGTTCGCCATCGAGAACGTGAGGGAGGGAGAGCACACGATCCTAGTCAGGTGCGACGGCTATGCCGACGTCACGAAGCATCCGATCGTCGAGAACCAGAAGACCCAGTCCCTGAACATCCGCCTGAAGCGCGTCTTCACGCCGGACGTCGAGATCGTCACGGACAGCGGAACCTACCGCGGCGTGCTTATCTCCAAGACCCCGAACGGCGTTGAGGTGGAGGTCTCGCTCGGAATCAACCGCACTTTCCAGCATTCCGAAATCCGTAAGCTCAACTTCCTCAAGTGACGTGAAGACCCGACTCGACATCGCGCTGGTCGAGAGAGGCCTTGCCGAGAGCCGAAGCAGGGCTCAGGCGCTCGTCATGGAGGGGAAGGTGCGCGTCGCCGGGCAGACCGAGCGCAAGGCCTCGCGTCAGGTCTCGGACGACACTCCGCTCGAAGTGGAGTCGCCTCCGCGCTTCGTTTCGCGCGGAGGCGAAAAGCTCGAGGGGGCGTTCGCGATATGGGGTGCTAGTCTTAATGCCGAGGGCAGGATATGCCTCGACGTCGGCTCGTCGACAGGAGGCTTCACCGACTGCCTGCTGCAGCACGGCGCCGCGAAGGTGATGGCCGTCGACGTAGGCACGAACCAGCTCGCCTACAAGCTTCGCGTCGATCCGCGCGTTTGGGTGCGCGAGAACTTCAACGCGCGTTTCATGGCGCCAGCCGATCTTCCCGAAGTCCCCTCGCTCGCCGTCACTGACGTCTCTTTCATTTCGCTCAGGCTCATCCTCCCGCCGATACGCGACGTGCTTGCCCCCGGCGGGGAGATCGTCGCGCTCATCAAGCCGCAGTTCGAGGTCGGGAAGGGCAACGCGCCGGGCGGACTTGTCCGCGACGAGCGCCTGCGGACCGAGGCGCGCGACGGCATAGTGAAGTTCGCGACGGAGGAGCTTGGGCTGGAGCTTCTCGGACTTGCCGAATCCCCCATCAAGGGACGCGAGATGGGCAACACGGAGTACTTGAGCTACTGGAGGAAACCGAAATGATAGCGAAGCTGATACTTGACAAAAAGCGCGAGGGACACGCGCTCGGCAGCGCCGAGATTCGCGAATTCGTGGAGGGCTTCACGCGAGGGGAGATTCCGGACTACCAGATGAGCGCGCTCGCGATGGCCATATGCTGCCGCGGAATGACCGCGCGCGAGACGGCCGACCTCACGGATGCGATGATGAAGTCCGGACGCTGCCTTTCCTGGGACGTCCCGACGGCCGACAAGCATTCCTCCGGCGGAGTGGGCGACAAGCTCTCCCTCGTCATTCAGCCCCTCGCCGCCGCGTGCGGCGTGTTCGTTCCGTCGCTTACCGGACGGGGCTTGGGCATCACCGGCGGGACGGCGGACAAGCTTGAGACGATCCCCGGCTACAATGCGTCGCTTTCGCTCGACGAGTTCGAGAAGGTCGTGAAGGGGACAGGCGTATCGATGACGGTGCAGACGGACGAGATAACGCCCGCCGACAAGAAGCTATACGCTCTCCGCGACGTTACCGGAACCGTCGCGTCGATTCCGCTCATCACAGCGTCAATTCTTTCCAAGAAGCTCGCCGAGGGAGCGGGCACGCTTGTCTTTGACGTGAAGTGCGGCTCGGGCGCGTTCATGAAGACGCGCGAGGAGGCCGCGGCGCTCGCACGCTCCCTTGTCGACGGAGCGAAGGCCGCCGGAAGAAAGGCCGCCGCGCTCGTCACCGACATGTCCGCTCCGCTCGGATTCGCCGTCGGCAACGCAAACGAAGTCGCCGAGTCGCTTAGGTGGCTCCGTGGCGAGAGCGCGGACGATCCGGCGGTGTTGCTTTGCGTGGAGCTCGCCGCGCTGATGGTTTCGCTGACGAATGGAATCGACCTCGACGAGGCGCGGCAGATGTGCCGCGGAAAGCTCGCCGACGGCTCCGCGCTCGCAAAGTTCGAGTCGATGGTCGCGGCGCAGGGCGGAGACCTCGACGCCTTCGCGCGGCTTCTCGAAAAGCCGACGTTCAAGTTCAAGATACAGGCAATGAGGTCCGGATACGTCTCCGCCATCGACGCGGAGAAGGTCGGACGCGTCGCCCTCGCGCTCGGCGCGGGACGCATGGAGAAGACGGACAAGATCGATCCGCTCGCCGGCATTACGCTCTCCGTCCGCCGCGGGGACCGCGTCGCCGTCGGCGCTCCGCTCGCGACGCTCGAGAGCTCGCGCGAGCCCGACGGACTCGAGCGCGCCGCCGCAGACCTCCTCAAGGCGTTCACGATTTCTTCCGCCGCGCCCGAATCCGCATCCCTTGTCCTCGAAAGGATCGACTGATTTCCTCGGAATCGGCAATGTGCTGTGCCCGCCGGACGATTGCGTGCCGTGCGGAAGATTTGGTATAATTTCGCGCAAATGATAGCTTACATCAGAGGAACGCTCGCCGAGAAGGGGCCGGACCGCGTCGTCATCGAGGCGGGCGGGGTCGGTTATGAGCTTCTCATCCCCGTCTCGACATTCGACCGCCTTCCCCGCGAAGGCGGCGAGGCGAAGCTCCTCGCATGGCACTGCGTGCGCGAGGACGACGAGATGCTCTTCGGCTTCGCGACGAAGGAGGAGCGCGAGATGTTCCTCAAGCTCACGCAGGTGAGCGGCGTCGGGCCGAAGATTGCGCTCGCGATCCTCTCGGGCTCGTCCATCGGCGAGCTGTCGCTCGCGATCGCTTCCGGAAACGCCAAGCGCATCTCGTCCATCAAGGGCGTCGGAAAGAAGACTGCCGAGAAGATATGCGTGGAGCTGAAGGACAAGGTGAGCGCGCTTGCGGCGCTCGCTGCTAACTCCCGCGGCGGCGCTGGCGACTCCAAGGCGCCCGTCATACGCGACGCGATACTCGCCCTCACTTCCCTCGGATTCAGCGAGGAGGTCGCGAACAAGATGGTGTCGAAGGTCCTTGCGTCCGATCCTGCGGTTAAGGACGCCGAAACGCTAATCCGCCTCGCGCTTTCCTCGAAATGACGCGCGCCCCCGTCAGAGTCGCACGCGGCGCCCTGTCGGGGCTGTTCTTCGTCGCCTATGGGCTTTTCGCGCTTCCTTTTGCGCTGCTCCTGCCCATTCCGATTTGGCCGAAGAAAGGCGTGCGCGCCGTGCTGCGCGCGTGCTTCAGGCTCTTCGTCTTCCTCGCGCGGCTGACGCATCTCTTCCGCGTCGAATGTGCCGCGGAGGATCTTGCCGCCCTCAAGGCGTTGCACGGCTCCATAGTCGTGATGAACCATGTCTCGCTCATCGACGTCGTGATACTCATCGCGCATCTCGGCGATTCGGCCGGAATCGCCAAGGCCGCCGCGAAGCGCAATCCGTTCCTCGGCGCCGTAGTGCGCACGGTGTTCATTCCGAACGACTCCGGCGCGGAGAAGGCTATCGAAGATTCGAAGCGGCTCCTCGCGGAGGGGCTCAACATCATCATCTTCCCCGAGGGCACGCGAATTCCTCCGGATGCGGCTGAGCATCGCCTCAACCGCGGCTCCGCGCGTCTCGCCCTTGCCTCCGGCGCGCCGCTCGTTGCATGCCACATCGAGTACGATCCGCCGGTCCTCGGCAAGACCCAGTCGTGGTGGGACGTCGGAGACCGTGAGATCGTCGTAAGGCTTTCGTACCGCGGCGCAATTGCCGCGGACATGGAGAACAACTACAGAAACGCCGTCGCGCTGACGGAGAAGATCAGGGAGAAGATTCTCTAGAAGGGGAGGATGAGATGGGGAGATTGTCTGCTTTTATGCTCGCGGTCGCAGCCGCGGGCATGGCATTCGCAGGCGCCGAGGGGGATCCGCTCGGCGGAATGCGCTATCTGTATTCAGACACGGAAGACGTCGTCGCGCAGTGCGATTCAGTCGTCCGTTCGCATCCTGTGCTCGGACGCGCTCCGTTCGAGCGGACGCTGCTCAAGGGCGAATCGGTGCGTCTTGCACCCGGAAGCTATCTCATCGACGAGGAGACTGCGCCCGGGATCGTTCGCACGCGCTATCTAGGCGTTGCGGGCAGGAACTGGACTGTCCTTCAGTGCACCGTCGGCGCCTTTACGGGCGACTACATGGACGCGGTATTCCACTCGGTGCGCGTGCCGGCAGTATACTACGTCAATGCAGAGCAGGCGTCGAAGGATCCGACGTTCCTCGGCTGGGAGCGCGACTACGGCGATGACGTGATGATGCACCTCCATCCGAACGGATTCGGCGAGCTCGATCCGAAATGGAGGACCGACAAGGCGAACTGGAGCGAGCTGGAAGAAGACAAGATCGTCGAGATGCTCCGCGGATACGACGCGTGGATGCGCCGGCTCGGATACCGCGCGCCCGCCGGCTTCGCGTCTTACACACCGGACAACCAGCTCATCCGCGCGATGAAGCGCGTGGGCTGGCCGATTCTCCACTCGCTCGTTCCGGAGCAGAACTGGAGCGACGGACGCTGGGCGATCAATCACTGGGGAATGCCCAACCAGCCGTTCTACATCGCCTCGGACGACTTCCGAAAGCAGACCTCGCGCGGCTCGGACGGCGCCGACGTCATCGGCATATCGATGGACACCTACCATCCGCTCATCCCGCACTTTCTCTACTGGGGCGACTTCGTCCTTTCGCCGTCCCACTTCATCCGCTCGGAGCGCACGCTGGAGACGGGTTACTACCCCGAGCGGTTCCGCAACATGTTCGAGGACTACCTGAAGGCGCGCACCGTCGACGGCCGTCCATTCTTCCTTATCGCGGGATTCGAGTTCGGACGCACTCTCGGCACGCGGATGATGATGGTCCACAACCGCAAGGGCGGCGAAATCGCCGTCGAGCTCGCGAAGAAGAACAACGTCGTGTTCGCCACGGCACGCGATGTCGCTTCCTGGTACAGGCGCTTCGAGCCAAGCGCACCCGAGACGTGCTTCGCGCTTCGCGACTACTGGACGGGATCGCGGCAGATGGACAAGCCAGTCAACGTAGGCGTCACCATCGCATGCGAGATGCGCGACTGGAAGGCTGCGTTTTCGCATCTCGAACCACTTGCGCACTATCACTACGACTATACGGTTCCTTGGTCGTTTGCCGCCCGCGACACAACTGCGCCGCACGATTTCGCGGCCGAGGATCGCGAGGCGGTTTCCGTCGAGAGAACCGACGGCCGCATGCGCATCGTCTGCCGCGCGCCGCTCGCGCGCCCCGTCCCGGTCGCGATCTGGGACGCCGAGCCGGCAGGAGCCGTGTTCGCTGGCGAGGATTCGCGCGAGGGCAGGGTGGGCGCGCTGCGCGTGCTGCGTCCGGCGAAGATCGGCGACGGCAGGCGCCACAGCGTGGTCGTTCTGCCAAAAGGTTCGTCCGGCACTGTCGAAATTGCGCTATCCCAGCTTTCCGAGCCTGATCCCGCCGAGTTCAAGGGGCTCGTCACCCCGCTCTGGCGCGTGCAGACGATCGGCGCCGAGCATCCGCACGTTTATGTGACTCTCGACTCTCCGCTCCTGAACGACACGACGGTGACGTTCACATGTCCGAAGCCGTGTCGCATCGACGCGCCGGACAGGCCGCTCGGGAAGTTCGCGGCGGGCGCGCGCGTCCCGATAAAGTTCGGTCCGTCGCGGAACTGGTACCGCTTCTACGGACTGAGCGCGGCGGAGGTGCAGCCCGATGCCGATGCCGTCGCGGCGCTCGAGGCGGCTGCGGCTGAATACGCGAAGGCCGTCGCGAACGGACCTGCTGTGCTTGCGAAGGAGCATGCCCTGCAGGACGCGTGGTACGCCTCGCTTGTCCCGGAGGGGGAGGAGGTCGTCCTTGATGTTGATTGCTTCGGCAACAAGCTATACGGACAGAGAAGCCGTGCCGAGAAGTTCGACCGCGTGGTGAGGCGCGTAAACGACACGGTCATCGCGAGAGAGCTTGCTGACGGCGGCGCGTCGTTCGGACCAGGTCGTGCCTGCTGGCTGAATCCGCAGTTCCTTACGACAGAGGTCAGCGGACTCGACACGCTCGGGCTGCGGCCTGGGGACAAAATCGTCGTCCGCATCACGAGCTGGGTTGCGGAGGATCCATGGCAGGTGCGAACGTACCAGGTGCGGGTACGTTCCGGCGGCAGGGTTCTGGACGCGACAAGCGGGGAGAACGGCGTTTTGTGGTCCGTTGACGGCACCCGTTCGAAAGACAATGTTCTCGCGCTTGAACTTCCGGCATCCGACATAAAGGACGGCAAGATGGATCTTGTGCTCATCTCGCACAGGCCGACGTTCCTGGAGGACTGGTATCTTTCCGGTGGCTTCATGGCCTCCGTAGACCGCGTTGTAGTGTCGGTGGTCAGGACCGAAGACGCGAAGTGACGAAGTCCACGTAGTCGGCGTAGATGCGCTTTGCGTCGAGTTCTGCGAGAAGCGATGGGAAGTCCGGCGCTTGCTCCGTCGCCCTGGCGACGGCCGACTTGAAAGACTCGACATCCCCGTTGTCGTATGCGGCTCCGGCTCTGTGCTTCTCCAGGAGCGCGGCACATTCGCCGCGGAGGGATGTGACCATCCTGAGTCCGTGCGCCGCGTAGTCCCCGAGCTTATACGGAAGACCTACGAACGTGTCGTCCGAGAGGGGGATGATTCCTATCGACGCGGACTCCAGCAGCGCGCCGAGCTCTCGCTCTGCGAGGTAGCCGTGAAAGCGCACCCGCGGCGAATCCGCCGCGCACGCGCGCCATTCCGCCTCGCGCGGACCCGCCCCTGCGATGTCCAGGGTCGCGCCTTCGGTTTCCTTCACTGCGCGTATCGCAGTCGTAAGGTCGTAGCCTCTGCCGAAGTTGCCCGCGTAGACGAGGGAGATGCGTGGTTTGCCGCGCGTCGCGTGTGGTTCTTCGTTCGTTGGGAGCGAGACGCCGTGGTAGAAGCGGCGGTAGGATTTCGCTCCGCGGGAAAGGGCGATCTTGCCATAGGCGTCGCAGACTCCGGTAACGAGGTCTGCGCCGCGGTACGCGCGCCTTGCGGCTGCGTGGAGGGGGTAAAGCGGAATTGCGCCGAGGAATCGGACAGGCTTCGGGAGAAGCCTGTAGAACGTCTCCGGCCAGGCATCCATGACATCCGCAACGATTTTCGCGCCGAACTCGTGCTTCATCGCGATTGCGGCGTCCGCAGTCGAGAGCGGCGGCATGGAGAACACGACGATGTCCGGCGCGCCGTTCTCCTTCGCGTCGGCCCGTGCGTCGGCGAGCCACTGCCTGGCGTACGCGGCGTGGCTGCGGATTCTGGCGAACGAGACGTTCGACGGATACGGCATGGTCCTGACGAACTTGACGCGGAAGGGCGCGGCGAGCTGCGTCGTGAGACGACGCGGGGTCTTCGTCGCGTGGGAGAAGTCGCTGGTCCAGAGCGTGACGCGGTGTCCCGCCTTCGCGAACGCCTCGGCCATGAGCCAGTAGCGCTGCGGACGGTATCCCTCGGTCGGGAGGTTGTCGAACGGATTTTCTATCCAGATTGTCATTGGCGGGTATTATATCAAACTTTCGGCGTGCTGCTTGCGCCACGCGGCGGGGGTGAGTCCGGCGGCGCGGCGGAAGGTGCGGATGAAGAACGAGGCGTGGCAGTATCCGCAGCGTTCCGCGATCTCGGAGAGCGGCAGGTCCGTTCCGGAGAGCAGTTTCTGCGCAAGGGCGATTCTGCGTCGCGCGATCTCGGCTCCGGCGCTGCGTCCGAGCCGCGCCGAGAAGAGGCGGTCTAGCCTGATGCGCGGCATGCCGAGGGCGGAGGCGATCTGCGCGGCGCCGAGGGGACGCGAGAGGTTGCGCGTGATGTAGTCGATTGCGGGCTGGAGCAGCGGATCGTTCACGGCGAAGGTGTCCGTCGACTCGCGCGTCACGACGCCGCGCGGCTTGACGCGCACGAGCTGGCGCTCGACGGTTCCGCCGCACATCAGCCTCTCGAGCGTCGCGGCCGCGGCGTATCCGACGCGCTCATGGTCGTGCGCGATCGACGAGAGGTTCACGCTCTGGTGCTCGCAGATCACCTTGTTGTCGTCCACCCCGAGAATCGCGACTTCCTCCGGGACCTTCAGCTCGAGCTTCCTGCATGCGTTCAGGACATGCGTTGCGTCGTAGTCGTTCCAGGCGAAGACGGCGAGGGGCTTTGGCGCGTCCGCAAGCCTGCCCGCGAGCCACGAGCCCATGCGCTTCCAGTCCTCGATGAGGCCGCCCGCCTCGTCCGGCCAGAGCCACAGCTCCGGCGGCTCGCCTCTCCACGCCTCCTTGAAGCCCTCGATTCGCAGGTCGTGGGTGTGGTTGTGGCGCAGGGAGAAGAACGCGGCGTGGCGGAAGTCGCGCGCGTTGAAGTGCTCCGCCGCGAGCCTACCGATGGCCGGGTTGTCTCCGGCGACACGCGTGAGCGGAACCTGCGGCTGGTCCTCGAGAAGGTCGACGACGGGAATGCGCTTCCGGCGCATCTTCGCGACGAAGCGCTTGAGCTCGGGAATGTCCTCGAGCATCACAAGCACGCCGTCTCCCTCCCAGTCCCACGGCGGAAGGCGGCGGCTCTCAGTGCGGATGTGCCATCCGCGCTCGCCTGCGAGGCGCGCGATGCCCTGGAACCTGTGGGGAGGGTCGGGGCTTACGAGGACAAGTACTTCATGGTTTTCCATCGATGATATTCTACCAAAAATCCATCTGATTGAATAGTGCAATCATATGAATAACCTTTGCTATATCGTGTCATCGACGCAAGTGATAGAATAGGCGGCAAAGAATTTCAAAAAGAAAGGTCAAACGCAATGTCTGATAGTCTGAACGTGAAAGCCGCCGGATCCTGCATGTGGGACGCGGCGTCGCTTGGTGAAATAATGCTCCGCCTCGATCCGGGCGACGGGCGAATCCACACGGCCCGCGAGTTCAGGGCGTGGGAGGGCGGCGGGGAGTACAACGTCGTGCGCGGACTCCGCCGCTGCTTCGGACTCAAGACCACGGCGGTCACCGCGTTCGCGGACAATCCGGTCGGACGCCTCGTCGAGGACTTCATGCTGCAGGGCGGGGTCGACACGAGCCACGTTAAGTGGGTTCCGTACGACGGCATCGGGCGCACCGTGCGCAACGGACTCAACTTCGTCGAGCGCGGCTTCGGATGCCGCGGCGCGCGCAGCTGCGCGGACCGCGGGCTTACGGCGGTGAGCCAGCTCAGGCCCGGCGACGTCGACTGGGAGCAGCTTTTCGGCAAGGAGGGCGTGAGGTGGTTCCACACCGGCGGCATATTCGCCGCGCTTTCCGAGACGACGGCGGATGTCGTCATCGAGGCGCTCAAGGCGGCGAAGAAGCACGGAACGGTCACGAGCTACGACCTCAACTACCGCGCGTCGCTTTGGAAGTCCATCGGCGGACAGGCCAAGGCGCAAGAGGTCAACAAGGAGATCGCGAAGTACGTCGACGTGATGATCGGCAACGAGGAGGACTTCACCGCGGCGCTCGGAATCGAGGTCGAGGGAGTCGACAAGAACCTCACGACTCTCCCGATCGACGGATTCCGCAAGATGATCGAGAAGGCGGTCACCATCTATCCGAACTTCAAGGCGGTCGCGACGACGCTCCGCTCCGTGAAGTCCGCTACGGTCAACGACTGGTCCGCGATCTGCTGGTACAAGGGCGAGCTCCATCAGTCGATTCAGCGTCCGGGACTCGAGATCTACGACCGCGTAGGCGGAGGCGACTCGTTTGCGTCGGGACTCATCTACGGCTTCATGACGTTCGACGACGCCGAAAAGGCGGTCAACTACGGTGCCGCGCACGGTGCGCTCGCGATGACGACGCCCGGCGACACCTCGATGGCGACGAAGGCCGACGTCGAGAAGCTCGTTGGCGGCGGCTCCGCGCGAGTCGACCGCTAACCTTCAACCTATAACCTTTAACCCTTAACGACAGAAAATCATGGACATGATCAAGACTCTTGGCGACGCGGGAATCATCCCCGTCATTGTTATCGAAGACCTCGACAAGGCCGTTCCGCTTGCGAACGCGCTCGTGAAGGGCGGGCTGCCAGTCCTCGAGGTGACGTTCCGCACGTCGTGCGCGGCGGAGGCGATCGCGAAGATCAAGGCGGAGGTTCCGGGCGCGATTCTCATTGCGGGCACGGTTCTCACGCTCAAGCAGCTCGTCGCCGCGAAGGAGGCGGGAGCGGAGGCGTGTGTAGCGCCCGGATTCGACCCTGCGATCGTCAAGGCCGCGAACGAACTCGGGATTCCGTTCTGCCCCGGTGTCGCGACGGCGAGCGAACTCAGCCAGGCGCTTGCGCTCGGATGCAAGATGGTGAAGTTCTTCCCTGCGGAGTCCGCGGGAGGAGTTAAGTACATCAAGGACCTCCTTGGTGCGTTCCGCTGGACGGGCGTCAAGTTCATGCCCACTGGCGGGGTGAAGCTTTCCAACGTCGCGGACTATCTTTCCGTCAAGGAGATCATCTGCTGCGGAGGGACGTGGATCGCCCCGAAGGACGCAATCGCCGCCGGAGACTGGGCAGCGATAGAGAAGCTCGCGTCCGACGCCGCGGCGCTCGCGAAGCAGATCCGCGGCTGATGTGCCGCGCTTGTCGCCTCCGCGCTTCGCGGTGACCTAGGTGGGTGTCATCTCTCTTCGGAGGGCGTGGAACTCGTCTAGGTTCGTGCTGACGTCAAGTGCAATTTTCTGGGTAAATTACACAAAAAAATTATTTTAACTTACCCCCTTGCGCGGTTGGCACGGAATTTGCTATAATATCCGCTCATTCGACCACTCAAAAGAGTAAAAAACACATGAAAGTACGTAGTTCCGTTCGTCGCATTTGCGAGAACTGCCGCATCGTTCGCCGCAAGGGCGTGGTGCGCGTGATCTGCACAAACCCGCGCCACAAGCAGCGCCAGGGATAAGAAAGAGGTAAACAAAACTATGCCTAGACTGATGGGTGTGGATATTCCGGGCAAGAAGCACATTCGCTTCGCGCTCCGCTATATTCACGGAATAGGGCCGAAGCGCGCCGATGACGTGCTTGCGGCGGTCAACGTCGACCCGATGAAGAAGGCCGACGACGTTACTCAGGACGAGATCCACGCGATCACGACTTTCATCCAGGACCACTACCGTGTCGAGGGTGATCTCCGCCGCGAGGTTTCGCAGAACATCCGCCGTCTGATCCAGATCGGTTCTTACCGCGGAACACGTCACAAGAAGGGGCTTCCCGTGCGCGGCCAGCGCACCAAGACGAACGCTCGCACCCGCAAGGGCGGCAAGCGCGTCTCGATCGCGATGCCCAAGCAGGCCGGCCGGTAAGGGGGTAACTTAAGATGGCAGAAGAAATCAAGAAGGAAGCCGCTCCGGCCGAGGCACCCGTCTCCGCTCCTGCGGCCGAGGGCGCCGAAGGCGATGCTGTCGCCAAGGCGAAGAAGAGCGGCAAGTCGATTCCCGCTGGAATCGCGTTCATCCGCTCCACTTTCAACAACACTCAGGTCTCCATCGCCGATGCGCGCGGCGGCGTGATCTCGTGGAGCTCGGCCGGCAAGGCGGGCTTCAAGGGCAGCCGCAAGTCCACGGCGTTTGCCGCGACGATGGTCGCTCAGGACGCCGCGAGGGTCGCGGTCGCGAAGGGCATGCACGAGTGCGAAGTCAGGATGCAGGGCGCTGGAGCCGGCCGCGAGAGCGCGGTCCGCGCGATCCAGGCGGCTGGCATTCGCGTCACTCAGATCACGGACACCACGCCTGTTCCGCACAACGGCTGCCGTGCCCGCAAGCGCAGGAGGGTCTAATCATGGGTCGTTACACAGGTCCTAAGAGCAAGGTTTCGCGTCGCTTCGGCGAGGCGGTATTCGGTCCGGACAAGGTGCTCGAGAAGCGCACCAATCCGCCCGGACAGCATGGTCCCAACAAGCGTCGCGGCAAGAAGATGTCCGAATACGGCATCCAGCTCCGCGAGAAGCAGAAGGCGAAGGCCATCTACGGCATGCGCGAGAAGCAGTTCCGTCTCTTCTTCGACCGTTCGAAGGCGAAGGAAGGCGTTACCGGCGACGTCATGCTCGCGATGTGCGAGTGCCGTCTCGACAACATCGTCTACCGTCTCGGCCTCGCGCCGTCCCGTGCAGGCGCCCGTCAGCTCGTCACGCACCGCCACGTCACTCTCAACGGCAAGGTCTGCAACGTTCCGAGCGCGATCGTCCGTCCGGGCGACGTCGTCTCGATGCGCGAGAAGGACCGCGGCATGATCGCCGTGATCGACTCGCTCGAGCGTCAGAAGACCGCGCTGGTCGACTGGCTCAGCTGGGATGCTCCCACGATGCAGGGCACGCTTCTTTCCGTTCCCGAGCGCTCGCAGATACCCGAGAACCTCGAGATGCAGCTCATCGTCGAATTCTTCTCGCGTTAACAGTCAGTACAGCCTTTCAAAAGGGAGGTAAAACATGCCAATCCGTTTGAGCCGTTTCGAAATGCCCAAGGGCGTCCAGAAGGACGAATCCACCGCAACCGCTACATACACGCGGTTCACGGCGGAGCCTTTCGAGATCGGCTACGCCCGCACGATCGGCAACTCTCTGAGGCGCGTCCTTCTCTCGTCCATCGAGGGCGCCGCGATATGCGCGGTGAAGATCAAGGGCGTGAGCCACGAGTTCTGCACGATCAAGGGCTGTGCGGAGGATGTCACCGACATCATCCTCAACCTGAAGCGTGTGCAAATCAAGACCTACTCCCGCGATCCGCAGACGATCACCCTCAAGGCCAAGGGGCCCTGCACGGTGACCGCCGGCGACTTTGCCGCCGAGAACAACGTCCAGGTGCTGAATCCCCGCCAGGAGATCTGCACACTCGACGTCGACGGCACGCTGGAGATGGAGTGCGACGTCCGCACCGGCCGCGGCTTCTGCCTCGCAGAGGGGAACAAGAAGCCCGACCAGGAGATCGGCAAGATTGCCATCGACTCGATCTTCTCGCCCGTTACGCGCGTCAACTTCCTCGTCGAGAACACCCGTGTCGGTCAGCGCACCGACTACGAGAAGCTCGTTCTCGACATCTGGACCGACGGCCGCATCGAGCCTGAAGACGCCCTCAAGACCGCGGGCGCTGTCCTTCGCCGCCACCTCGACGTGTTCGTCGACTACGCCGGCGAGGAGACGCTCGAGTTCGAGGACACCGAGAAGAAGGACGCCGACGAGCGCGAGCGCCTCAGGAAGCTGCTCAACATGTCCGTCAACGAGATCGAGCTTTCCGTCCGCGCGGCGAACTGCCTCAACAACGCGAACATCTCGACCGTCGGCGAGCTTGCCTCGAAGACGGAGGCCGACATGCTCAAGTACCGCAACTTCGGCAAGAAGTCGCTTACCGAGATCAAGGCGAAGCTCGTCCAGCTGGGCCTGAGCCTCGGCTACAAGTTCGACGCCGATCTGCTCGAGAGCAAGAAGTAACAATTGAATGCCCGGTCCGAAAGCGGGCCGGGCGAAGGGTTTAAAACTATGCGTCACCAGAGAGTCATGAAGAAGTTCGGGCGCTCCATGGAGCATCGCCAGATGCTCATGAAGAGCCTCGTCACCAACCTTATCCTCGCAGAGTCCATCAAGACGACCCTGCCGAAGGCCAAGGAAGCGCGCAAGGACGCCGACAGGGCAGTCACGATCGCCAAGAGGGGCGATCTCGCGGCCCGCCGTCTCGTCGCCAGCCGCATCCTCGACCCCAAGGCCGTCCAGAAGCTCTTCGACAAGATCGCCCCCGCGATGAAGGATCGCAAGGGCGGCTACACCCGCATCGTCAAGCTCGGCACCCGCAAGGGCGACGGAGCGGAGACGTGCATCCTGCAGTGGACCTGCGCAGCGGAACTTTCCGCTCCCGCAGCCGAAGAGCCGGCGAAGGAGGTGAAGTGATATGGCAATCGTCCTCAAGCTGAAGAAGGGCGAGTCCGTCGAGCGCGGCCTCAAGCGCATGAAGAAGATCCTGGACAAGGAGGGTCTCCTCAAGACCATCCGCGACCAGCGCTACTTCGAGAAGCCTTGCGTCAAGGCCCGCAAGAAATCGCAGCGCGCGCGCATTCGCAACCGCTCGCGCCGCGGACGCATGGAGCTCAACTAAAGAGTCTCCGCGTCATCACGCAAAGAACCGGATCCCCTCGGGGTCCGGCTCTTTTTTTCCCTACGGCATGCCTAGTGCATGGACGCCGACGGCTATTTTGTGGTATAATCTTCATATAAGTAACCAAAGGAGGTCCTATATAATGTCAAAGGCATCGTTCAAGGTAGTCGATTTCGGCGTTACAAAATACGGCGATAAGGCGAAGAAGTTCATTCTCAAGGGCGCTGGCGGCGTCGTTCTCGAAGTGAGCGACTACGGCGGCAAGGTCGTCAGGCTCTTCACTCCCGACAGGGACGGCAAGCTGAAGGACGTGGTTGTCGGCTTTGATTCGCCTGCCGGATGGGACAACGGCGATCCCTACTGGGGTGCGCTCATCGGCCGCTACGGCAACCGCATCGCGAAGGGCCAGTTCAAGATGGACGGCAAGACCTACAAGCTGCCCGCGCTCAACAACGCTCCCGCCGGCATCGGCTGCAACCTCCACGGCGGAGCGCGCGGATGGGACGCGTACGTCTGGGGCGCGAAGCCGTTCGTCAAGGGCGACAATGTCGGCGTCGTCTTCACGCACACGTCTCCCGACGGAGACGAGGGCTTCCCGGGCAAGGTCGAGATCAAGGTCACCTACACGCTTACGGCGAAGAACGTCTGGCGCGTCGACTACGAGGCGGTGCCCGACAAGAAGACGCCCATCAACATGACGCAGCACGTCTACTTCAACTTCAAGGGCGAGTCGGGCGGAACGATCGAGGACCACATCCTCAAGATCCCCGCCTCCAAGACGACGCCCACCGACGCGGGGCAGATTCCGACCGGCAAGCTCGCCAAGGTCGACGGAACGCCGTTCGACTTCAGGAAGGGCATGCGCATCGGCGAGCACATCAACGACAAGAACGAGCAGCTCGAGTTCGGACGCGGCTACGACCACAACTGGGTGCTCGACAAGGGCGAGATGGCGCTCGGCAAGAAGGCCCGCGGCAAGATGAACTTCGCCGCCGAGCTTTTCTGTCCGCTCAACGGACGCTTCGTGAAGATCTACACGACCGAGCCGTGCATCCAGATGTATTCGGCTAACTGGGCGGACTACAACCAGACGGCGAAGGGCGGCGAGCATCTTTCGTTCCGCTGCGGCTGCGCGCTCGAGACGCAGCACGCGCCCGACTCCCCGAACCAGCCCAAGTGGCCGACGACGTTCATTGCCGCGGGCGAGAAGTACAAGACCACTACGGAGTTCCGCTTCGGTGCCCGATAAAAAGACGACGTTCACCTACGAGCTGACGAACGACCAGCAGGAACTCCTGCTGGGCGTCATGCTCGGAGGCAACTACCGCAAGCGCGAGGTTCCGTACTCTCTCTGGTCCATCGAGGGCGATCACTTCAACGCGACGCTCTACGAGAAGGAGAAGCACGGAAAGCGCAAGCTGTGCATCCAGGGCTCGGGCGCGGAGGATTTCGTCCTCTTCGTCCTCGAGCCCAGGGTGTTGGGCGCGGCGACGCTTGGGTACGAGACGATTCTCAATCCCGAGCTTGTCGCGCCGCACGCCGGAAGCGACGAGTCAGGAAAGGGCGACTACTTCGGTCCGCTCGTCGTCTGCTGCGCGTATACGGACGAGGCGTTGTCCGAGAAGATGCAGGAAATGGGCGTAAAGGACTGCAAGCAGATGTCCGACAAGTCCGTCCTGACTGCGGGCGCGAAGCTGCGCGCGCTGCTTGGTCCGACCGGCTACGCCGTCGTGAAGCTCGGTCCTGCCGCGTACAACAGGCTTTACGCGAAGATAAAGAACATCAACCGCATGCTCGCGTGGGCGCACGGAACGGCGATCGAGGAGCTCCTCGAAAAGCGACAGTCGTGTCCGCGCGTCGTCGTTGACCAGTTCGCTCCTACCGAGGCGACGATCCTTCGCGCCCTCAAGACGCGCGGCAAGTCGGTGAAGGTCGAGCAGCGCCACAAGGCGGAGAGCGACATCGCGGTCGCCGCGGCTTCCGTCATCGCGCGCGAGATTTTTCTGCGCGACATTGCGAAGATGAGCGAGGAAGTGTTTGGCCCGCCGGCCGAGGATCGTCCGAACGTCCCCGCCGGATCGAGCGATCCGCGCGTCCGGGAGCTTGCGGAGGAGATGGTCAGGAAGAACGGACCCGTCTGGCTGATGAACCACGCGAAGGCGCATTTCCAGACCACCGACAAGGTGCTGGCGGCGTGCGGCAAGTCGCGTGAGGACCTTCCGCCGGAGGGCCAGGTCGTTTCCGCCTCAAGGCTGGCATCCGCCGACGGGAAAACCGCATAGCGGCATTGGCACGGCGATTGCTCGTTTTTATGGTATAATATCCAAAAAGAATTTAACAGTCACCAGTAGTAATCCTAAGGGAGAATGGATGAAAGCGAAACTGACGGTAACGGTGAATGAACAGACCAAGGCGTACGCGCTGCCTGAGCAGGGCGTGAAGATCGGGCGAGATCCGGGGCAGTGTCAGCTGGCGCTGAAGGACCCCGACGTCTCGTCGCTTCATGCGTTCATCTGCTGCAAGGGCGGGACGTGGATGCTTCAGGACCTCGGCTCCACGAACGGGACCTTCGTGAACGGAGACAAGATCACCACCGTCGGCCTCAAGAGCGGGGACCGCATCCGCTTCGGCGAGAGCGTCAACGCCAAGATCGAGCTCGAGGAGCCGAAGAGGGAGGTCGTCGCGCCGCCGAAGGAGGAGCCCGCGCCGGTCGCGGAGAAGCGCGAGATCAAGGTCGACAACACGCCTCCGCCGGAGATGAGCGCGGACGACGTGGAGCTCATCAGGCTGCTCAACGAGAAGTTCATGCTCGCGAAGGAGAACCTCTCGCAGGTCGTCATCGGGCAGATGGACGTCATCGAGCTCGTCCTAACCGCGATCTTCGCGCGCGGCCACGTGCTGCTCATGGGTGTGCCCGGGCTCGCGAAGACGCTCCTCATCTCGACACTCTCGCAGGTCTTGGACCTCAAGTTCAAGCGCGTGCAGTTCACGCCGGACCTCATGCCGTCCGACATAACGGGAACGGACGTCCTCGAGGAGGACAAGGAGTCCGGCACCCGCAGGTTCCGCTTCGTCGAAGGTCCGGTCTTCACGAACATGCTTCTGGCGGACGAGATCAACCGTACGCCTCCGAAGACGCAGGCCGCGCTGCTCGAAGCGATGCAGGAGCACCACATCACGGTCGGCACGAAGACGTATGCGCTTCCGGAGCCGTTCTTCGTCATGGCGACGCAGAACCCGATCGAGCAGGAGGGAACATATCCGCTGCCCGAGGCGCAGATGGACCGCTTCCTCTTCAACATCATCGTGAAGTATCCGTCTGCGGAGGACGAGGAGACGATCATCCGCAACGTGACGTCTAGCCGCAAGGTGAAGCTCGAGAAGGTTCTGGACGGCGAGACGGTGCAGAAGCTGCAGGACGTCGTGAAGCGCGTTCCCGTCGCGCCGCACGTCATCCAGTACGCGGCGACGCTCGCCAGGATGTCGCGTCCGAAGGAGCCGGGCGCGCCCGACTTCGTGAAGGAGCTCGTAGGCTGGGGCGCGGGTCCGCGCGCGGGCATCTCGCTCATCACGGCGGCGAAGGCGTGGGCGATCCTGCACGGACGCCACCACTGCACGATGAAGGACGTGGAGTCCGTCGCGATGCCCGTGCTGCGCCACCGCGTGATCACGACGTTCGCCGCGGAGGCCGCAGGCGTGACGTCCGACGACCTTGTCAACATGATGCTCAAGGAACTCAAGCCGACGCTGGACCTTGAGATATAAGGCGGTTTAGGAACAATCAAATCAGGAGGTAGATACAATGAAGCAGGGATGGCGCTGGTACGGTGACGCGGATGCGATCACGCTGAAGGAAATCAGGCAGGCGGGCGTGACGGACATCGTCGCGGCGCTCTACGAGAGGAAACCGGGCGAGGTGTGGCCGGTCGCGGAGATCAAGGCGCGCGCGAAGAAGGTTAAGGACGCCGGCATGACCTGGAGCGTCGTCGAGAGCGTGCCGATTCACGAGGACATCAAGAAGCACACGGGGAACTACCTCAAGTACGTCGAGAACTACAAGAAGACGCTCCGCAACCTCGCGAAGTGCGGCATCAAGACGGTGTGCTACAACTTCATGCCCGTCCTTGACTGGACGCGCTCGAACCTCACATACGCGCTTGCCGACGGCTCGACGTGCCTTGAGTACAACGAGTACGAGCTCGCGGGCTTCGACATGTTCTACCTGAAGCGCCCCGGCGCGGAGAAGGAATACGACGCTAAGACAAAGTCGCGCGCCAAGAAGGTGTGGGCGAAGCTCGACAAGAAGGGCAGGAAGCGCGTGGCGGATTCCGTCCTGTGCGGACTTCCCGGCACGGTCGACGACCTGACGCCGGAGGAGTTCCTCGCGCAGCTCAAGACCTACGACGGCATCGACGACGCGAAGCTCCGCGAGAACATGTACTGGTTCCTCAACGAGATATCGCCTGTCCTCGATGAGACGGGCGTCGACATGTGCATCCATCCGGACGATCCGCCGCATCCGATCTTCGGGCTCCCGCGCATCCTCTCGAACGCCAAGGACATTGCCGAGATGTACAGGAAGTGTCCGTCGAAGCACGTCGGCCTCACGCTCTGCACGGGCAGCCTCGGCGGAGACCCGAAGAACGACGCGGTCGAGATCATGAAGAAGTTCGGCAAGCGCGTCTTCTTCTGCCACTTCCGCAACCTCGAGTACACCGACGACAAGGTTTTCCACGAGTCGCAGTGCCATCTCTGCGGGCAGACGAACATCCCGAAGCTCTTCGAGGAGTTCCTCAAGGAGGAGAAGCGCCGCGGAAGCGGAATCGTCGTGCGTCCTGACCACGGGCGCTACCTTGAGATCGACCGCGAGCTCGCGAAGCTGAAGGGCAAGGACTGCTACTGCGGCTACAGCTATGGCGGCAGGCTCATCGGCCTCGCCGAGCTGCGCGGACTGGAAATTGGTCTCAAGTACGCAAAGAAGGGACTGTGAACACAATGCTGAAGCATCTTTTTGCAGCGGCAGTAGCCGCCGGAATGTCCGTGGCCGCCTTCGCGGCCGCGCGCCCGGTCGCGCAGTGGGACGTCATACCGTACCAGCGAGTCTCCGAGCCGTTCAAGGCCGGAGTCGTCGCGTTCTACGACAAGCCGTTCCACGTCGACTTCTTCGTCAACGGAAAGAAGGTTGCCAGCGCGGACAAAAAGTCGATGAACGACCGAACCAAGACCGAGGAGCACTGGTTCGTCCTCGATCCTGCCAAGTTCAGCGCAGAGGATCTCAAGGACCGTGTCCTGAAGCTCGGCGCGAAGGCTGTGGCGGACGACGGAACGAGCTATAGGATTCCGGACATCGTCCTATACTGGGACGGCGACGGCAAGACCGGCTCAAAGAAGGTCGTCTGGGTCGACCCGAAGGACGGCATCGACTTTTCCGTCGGCACGAAGGAGAAGCCGGTGAAGACACTGCGCCAGGCCGTGAAGGTCGCGGGTGACGGCGGAACCGTCTGCCTGCTCCGCGCCGGTATGTATCAGGCCGAGCGCATCGGCGGCGGAAGCAGCCGCAAGTACTGGACAACCATCATCCCGGCCGAGGGTCTCAAGCGCAAGGACATCCACATCAAGGGCGGGCGCACCGGATGCGACAAGCTGCACTTCAAGGACGTCACGATCTTCAGCGACATCACGTCCGGAGTCAGCTACGCGCTCGGTGGAGTCGATGAGAATTCCGTGTGCTGGCTCGAGGGATGCCTCGTTAGGGACAAGGGCGGACGCTCCGCGGGGCGCAGCTATACCTTCGGAAACAAGATGACGGGGTATGTCACAGGCGGCGTCACGATGGAAATGGGCGACGGCCCTCGCGGCAAAATCGTGAGGGGGCATCTCATCAAGAACATCTCCGGCGACGCGTTCACCGGCGAGGACTGCCTTGCGGTCAACTGCAAGCTGGACGACGTTGACTGCACGGGCGTTATGGACGAGCCCGCGTTCCATCGTTCGCAGGGAATCCAGGGCGCATGGACGCACGACGTCATCCTCGCGAACATAACCGCAACGCAGTGCGGCTGCAACGGCTTCATAGGGCTCAAGCTCCGCGACTCCGCGTTCTCCAACATCACCCTCGAAACGACCGGGCCCGAGCGCCGATTCATCTCGCGCTACGCGTGGGAGATGGAGAACGTCTGGTTCGACCACGTCAATGTGACTGGGCAGGAATGGGTCTGGTTCAAGGCCACGAACAACAACGGAAACTACACGCCGATCGACGTCAGGGTGACCGACTGCTCCTTCCAGCTTCCGCAACCTCCAAAGGACTGAAGACATGAACGAGACGATGGGGACGATAATATGCGCGCTCGGCGGCATCGCCGGCGCGACCTTCGCGCTGCCTTTCCGCGGCATCAAGGGGATGAAGTACGAGTCCTACTGGATGGTGTATGCCGTCTTCGGACTCGTCCTCTTCCCTCTCGCGCTCGCGCTCGCGACGTGTCCTGACTTCTTCGGCATACTTGGCGGGGCGGACAAGTCCGTGGTCGCGCGCTGCATCGGCTTCGGCGCGCTGTGGGGGCTCGGCGGGCTTACCTGGGGGCTCATGATCCGCTACCTCGGCATAGGTCTCGGCCTTGCCATCGGGTGCGGACTCTGCTCCGCGACGGGCACGCTCATTCCGCCGATCGTGACAGGCCACGCTTCCGACCTCGTCAAGGACACCCCGGCGATCGTCACTCTCGCGTCCGTCGTCGTGTCGCTCGTCGGCATCGTCCTAGTCGGTCTCGCCGGCAAGCTCAAGGAGGGCGAGCTCGACGAGGAGGCGAAGAAGAAGGCCGTCGCGGAATTCGACTTCAAGAAGGGCATGATGGTCGCAGTGTTCTCGGGAATCGCTTCCGCCGGCATGAACTTCGGCCTCCAGGGCGGCGCGTCGCTCGAGCAGGCCGCGGCGCAGGCGGGAGTCGACTCGAAGTGGATCGGCATGCCTGTTCTTGTCGTTGTTCTCTGGGGCGGATTCGCCGTCAACGTCATCTGGTGCCTCTGGCAGAACGCTAAGAACAAGTCGTTTGGCGACTATGCGAAGCCCGGCCTCGGCTGGGCGCTCGCCGGGCTCGCCGGCGTCATCTGGGCGATGCAGTTCGCGTGCCAGAAGATCGGCGAACCCGCGATGGGCGACATGCGCTACATCTCGTTCGCGATCGTCATGGGAAGCTGCGTGCTCTTCTCCTCGCTCCTCGGCGTTGCGCTCGGGGAATGGAAAGGTACCGGAGCGAAGACAAAGGGCGCGCTTGCGCTCGGACTTGCTGTCCTCGCCGCTTCGATTGCGATCGCCGTCGCCGCGAAGATGATATGATCGAAATGCGGCTGCGGAAATCGCCTCTGCGATTCGCCGCGGCTTCGCTCTTTCATTCGCGCGGATATTTTGATATAATTTTGGCAGTCAGAAAGGAAACCACCAAATGGTCACACGCATCATACTGAACGAAACCTCCTACCACGGCGCAGGGGCGGTCAAGTCGATCGTCGCCGAGCTCGCCGCGCGCGGACTCAAGAAGCCGATCGTCTTCTCCGATCCGGACCTTGTTAAATTCGGGGTCACGAAGAAGGTCACGGATCTTCTCGCGAAGGCGAAGGTGAAGTTCGAGCTGTACTCCGACATCAAGCCCAATCCCACGGTCGAGAACGTCAAGAACGGCGTCAAGGCCGCGAAGAAGGCGAAGGCGGACTGCATCATCGCGATCGGCGGCGGCAGCTCTATGGATACCGCGAAGGCCGTCGGCATCATCATCACGAACCCGAAGTTCGCCGACGTCCGCTCCCTTGAGGGCTTCGCTCCGACGAAGAAGCCGTGCCTTCCGATCCTCGCCGTCCCGACGACTGCGGGAACAGCAGCCGAGGTGACGATCAACTACGTCATCACCGACGTCGAGAAGAAGCGCAAGTTCGTGTGCTGCGATCCGCACGACATTCCCGTCGTCGCGTTCGTCGATCCCGAGATGATGTCGACGATGCCCAAGGGTCTCACGGCGTTCACTGGCATGGACGCGCTCACGCACGCAATCGAGGGCTACATCACCAAGGCAGCCTGCCCGATGACGGACATGATGCACCTCGAGGCGATCCGCCTCATCTCCGCAAACCTCCGCGACGCCGTCGCCAACAAGCCGTCCGGCCGCGAGGGCATGGCTCTCGGACAGTACATCGCCGGAATGGGCTTCTCCAACGTCGGCCTTGGCATCGACCACTCGATGGCGCACGGCCTCAGCGCGCTCTACAACATGCCGCACGGCATGGCGTGCGCGATTCTCCTGCCGACGGCGATGAAGTTCAATGCGCCGAAGACCGGCAAGCGCTACGTGGCCATCGCGACCGCCATGGGCGTGAAGGGCGCCGATAAGATGTCGCTCGGCAAGGCACGCAAGGCCGCGATCGCTGCCGTCGAGAAGCTCTCGCAGGACGTCGGCATCCCGGCGAACCTGAAGGGCGTCCTCAAGAAGGAGGACATCCCGTTCCTCGCGAAGAGCGCCTACGCCGACGCGTGCCGTCCGGGCAACCCGCGCGACTGCACGGTCAAGGATATCGAGCGCCTCTACAAGGCCCTCGCGTGATGCTGCAGATCGCCAGGCTCGTCGCGGTCGTCGCGCTTCTCTGCGCGGCGGCCGCGCTTGCCACTCCGAAGGGCCGCCTGCCCCTGGCCCTGAGGGGAGTGCTCAAGGTGATGCGCGCCGACCGCGGCGAATGCGCCGCGCGCGCGGCGACGGAAGGGGGCGAAGCGCGCGTGCCGGCATGGAGGCGCGGCGTCGCGTTCGCGATGGTCGTGTGCGCAGTTGTTCTTGCGATGATCTAAGGCATGGACACCGTCGAGATACTCGGAGTCAGGGCGAAGGTCGCCCGCACGTTCGCGGAGCGGGCGAAGGGACTAATCGGAACAAAGGACCTGCCGCCGGGCGAAGGACTTCTCATAGAGCGCTGCAATGCGATACACACTTTCTTCATGTCCTTCCCGATCGACGCGACGTTCGTCGATTCCGAGGGGCGGGTGGTCAAGGTTGTCCGCGGGATAAAGCCGTGGCGTGCGTTCGTGTGGGGCGGATGGCGGGCGCGCAAGGTTCTTGAGACAAGATCCGCCGAATGAGGATGGAGGCGTCCGATGCCAAGAGTAAAAGAAAAGACAATTCTCGTGTTCCATTCCTCGACGCGCGCGTCGTGGCATGCTACCATCCAGGGCATCGGGCGCTTCGCTCGGACGCAGAAATGGCGGCTCCAGGTGATCGAGTACATGCCGGACCGCAAGGCGCTTGCCGAGCTGCTGAAGTTCTGGCATCCCGACGGAATCATCGCCGAGTGCGCGGTGGACGAGAAGGGCGTGTTCGTGCCCGCGGCGTTCGGACGCATTCCCGTCGTCTACCTCGTGAGCAATCCCAAGCGGCTCAAGCCCAGCTCCCTCAGGGTGAACCACGACTCCAATTCCTTCGGACGCCTGGCCGCGAAAACCTTCCTTTCCTCCGGACTCAAGTCCTTCGCGTACCTGGGATATTCCAAGGTCTTCTGGAGCATCGAGCGCGGACGCGCCTTCGCCGAGGCGATTGCCATGAACGGCTATGAAAGCAACGAGTTCTCCCAGCCGCTCTTCGAGCTGCATCCAAATCGGAGCGGATCGGAATACAACCGCAGGCTCGCGAAATGGCTTGCGTCGCTGCCGAAGCCGTGCGGACTCCTCGTCGCAAACGACGCGCTGGCGATCGAGGCGATCAACACCTGCCGTTCAGAGGGGATTTCGGTTCCAGACGATATTTCCGTCCTCGGCATAGACAACGACGAGCCGGCGTGCGAAAACTCATCGCCGACGCTGTCCAGCATGCAGCCCAACTTCGACGATGCCGGCTACATAAGCGCGGAGCTGCTGTCGGAGGCGCTTACGCATTCTTTCGGAAAGAACGGGGCGCAACGCGTGTTTCCCGCGTCCGACGTCGTCCACCGTGCGTCTACGCTGCGGCTTCCGCACGCCAACGCGTCGATATCCGCGGCGCTGGAGATGATACGACTCAAGGCCTGCACGGGAATCAAGGCGCGCGATGTGCTGAAGGCGTTCCCGGGGTCTCGCAGGACGCTTGAGCTTCGCTTTAAGGAGCTTACGGGACACACCGTGCTGGAGGAGATTCTGTCCGTGCGGCTCGCACGCGTGAAGGAGCTCGTCCTGCAAGGAGGCGTTCCGCTCGAGGCGATCGCGAGAAAGTGCGGCTGGCGCTCCTCCGCGAGGCTTCGCGTCTTCTTCCACGAGGCGGAGGGCATGTCGATGCACGAGTGGAAGATGAAGACGCTTCGCGGCGGCGCATAAAATGTTTTCCGCGTCGGCTCGCAACTGGATGGCATAACCACCGACAGCGGCATTTTTGGTATAATATCCCATTAATGAAGTGTGAACTGTGCCATCAGAAGGACGCCGAGACGGCCATACAGCTCGCCCGCGACGGGGGCGAGAGCGAAGAGCTTTACGTGTGCCGCGAGTGCGCCAACCGCGAGCGCGTGCGCAGGCAGAAGAAGAGCCAGCGCACCAGGAAGGGCGGCGAGGGGTCTGTCCCCGGCGTGTCGATTTCCGTTTCCGGCGTCACCGCGGGCGACGGCGAGGAGCCGCCGCCCATCGTCAAGGCCATAATGAACGCCATGAGCGGATTCGTCTCCGACCTCGAGAAGGCCGCGAGCGAGGCCGAAGGGGAGAAGAAGGATCCTGAGCTCGTCGAGTTCCCCTGCGCGCGCGCCGAGGCTCCGTACCGCATAGGCGAGATGCTTCACCTCGAGGGGCTTCACCTCATCGGTGAGCTCGAGCCCGTCGGACGCGCCCTGCGCGCTCTCAAAATGAAGCTCGTCGGAGTTGACGCCGACGGAGTGCGCGACGCGGGACACGTCTATCGCCTCTTCTACGAAGGCTCGCAGGAGGCCGCGAAGCGCGTGGCCGAAGACATCCTGCGCGAGGAGCGCAACGCGCGCGTGAGGCTCTTCGAGGAGATGCCGCGCGTGTTCGGCGACTCGCTCTGCCGCGCCCTCGCGATTCTGAAGAACTGCCGTCTGCTCGCCCCGGGCGAGCTGTTCGACCTCCTGTCGCCGCTGCGTCTTGCGGCGATAGAGAAGATGCTGGACGGAATCGACCTCGCCGGCATCGAGGCGCTTATCTCCTCCGTCGACCTCACGTCGAAGGAGGACAACGAGACGCAGGAGTCGCGCGACCGCATGGACGCGGAGCGCGCGGACGAGATGAACCGCCGCTTCGAGGACGTCGTCCTAAACGAGCGCGCCGAGGAGAAGTTTCTGTGAGCATGACCTTTACGAAGAACGCGATCGACGCGCTCAACGCCGCGTCGAGCTGCGCTAGACAGCTCGGACACGACCACATCGGAGCCGAACACATATTTCTTTCCATCCTGGCCATCCCAAAGTGCCAGGCCTGTCTGCGCCTCGAGCGCATCGGTCTTTCCATCGAGGACCTCGCCGAGTCGATGCGCAATATGATCATGGGCGGATCGGACGCGCTGATGCAGCGCGGGCAGCTTCCGCTGAGCGCACGCACGAAGAAGGTGCTCGACATAGCCTGCGTGGAGGCGGGCGGACCAGGCAAGCCGATAAACACAGTCAATCTCGTGACCGCGATGATGCGCGAGGGCGAGAACGCAGCCGCGCAGCTCCTGTTCAACGCGGGCGTCACGGTGGAGAAGTTCCTCGCCGCCGGCACGCAGGGCGGAGGAAACGCTGAGGAGAAGGCTGAAGGCCAGTCCGACGAAGGTGAGCCCGAGTCCGCGCCGACCGACAAGCCCGGCGCAAACGGCAAGCAGCAGAAGACGCCGACGATAAACACGTTCGGACGCGACCTCACGGACCTTGCGCGCCAGGGCAAGCTCGATCCCGTCATCGGACGCGACAAGGAGCTGAAGCGCATTGTCCAGATCCTTTCCCGCCGCACGAAGAACAACGCCGTTCTAATCGGCGAGGCGGGCGTCGGCAAGACGGCGGTCGTCGAGGGGCTCGCGCAGGCGATCCACCGCGGCGAGGTTCCTGAGAAGATGCAGTCTAAGCGCGTCGTCGCGATTGACATGGCGCGCATGGTCGCGGGCACGCAGTACCGCGGTCAGTTCGAGGAGCGCCTCAAGAAGCTCATCGACGAGACGAAGCGTGCCGGTAACGTCATCCTTTTCCTCGACGAGATCCATACGATGGTCGGAGCTGGCGGAGCAGAAGGCGCGATGGACGCGGCGAACATCCTCAAGCCCGCGCTCGCGCGCGGAGAGCTCCAGTGCGTCGGCGCGACGACTCTCAAGGAATACCACAAGTCGATCGAGAAGGACGCCGCGCTCGAGCGCAGGTTCCAGTCCGTGCAGGTCGACGAACCGACCGTCGCGGACACCGTGGAGATTTTGAAGGGCATTGCGCCGAAGTACGAGGAGCATCATGCGGTGAAGTTCTCCCCGGCGGCGCTCAAGGCGGCGGTCGAGCTCACTGCGAGGTATCTCCCCGCGAGGCAGCTTCCGGACAAGGCTATCGACGCTATGGACGAGACTGGCGCGCGCCTCAGGATGGGCGCGTCGGCGCGTCCGAAGGACCTCGTCGAGCGCCAGGAGTCCATCGACACACTGCGCGGGAAGAAGGACGCGTGCGTCGCGGCGGGAGACTTTGACTCCGCGGCGCGCTACCGCGAAGCAATCAAGATCGCGTCCGCGGAGTTCCAGGCCGCGCTCAAGAAGTGGCGCGAGACGCACGCCGAGGAGGTCGTCGAGGCGACGGAGGAGGATGTTGCTAAGACAGTTTCATCTATGAGCGGAGTCCCCGTTGAGAAGATGAACGCGACGACGGCGGAGAAGCTGCTCGGAATGGAGAAGGCGCTCGGCGAGGTTGTCGTCGGACAGGAGCCCGCCATCAAGGCGATTGCGCGTGCACTCAGGCGCAGCCGCGCGCTGATGGCCGATCCGAAGCGTCCGATAGGCTCGTTCCTCTTCCTCGGCCCCACGGGCGTCGGCAAGACGCACCTCGCGAAGATGCTTGCCGAGAAGGTCTACGGAGACGACAAGGCTCTCATCACGCTCGACATGTCCGAGTACCAGGAGAAGTACTCCTCCTCGCGCCTCGTCGGCGCACCGCCCGGATACGTCGGCTACGACGAGGGCGGACAGCTCACGGAGAAGGTGCGCCGCCGTCCGTACTCTGTAATCCTCTTCGACGAGTTCGAGAAGGCCAACTCGGACGTGATGAACATGCTGCTGCAGATCCTCGACGACGGCAGGCTCACGGACGGACAGGGGCGCGTCATTGACTTCCGCAACACGATCATCATCTGCACCGCGAACCTCGGCTTCGACTTCGCGCGCGAAGGGCACACGCTCGGCTTCGCGACGGAAACCGCCGAGACGAGCTACGACATGCTCAAGGAGAAGCTCCTCTCCGAGGCGAAGCGCACGTTCCGTCCGGAGCTCCTCAACCGCTTCGACGAGACCGTCGTCTTCCGCAAGCTCGAGAAGGGCGACATGAAGGCGATCCTCGACCTCGAGCTCGCGAAGCTCCAGGCTCGCCTCAAGGACTCGCACATCTCTATCACGCTCGACAAGAAGGCGACGGAATTCCTTGTGGAGAAGGGATACGACTCCGCGCTCGGCGCGCGGCCGCTCCGCCGCGTCGTGCAGGACTACGTGGAGGATCCGCTTGCGGACATCGTCCTTGCCGGAAAGGCGAAGCCCCGCATGCGCGGAAAGCTCGACAAGGACGGCAAGTCCATAAAGTTCTGATAAGTCATCCTGGTGCGGCATGGGATTTCCGGTAGAGGAGAAGATATCCGAGATTCGCCGCGCGCTCGCCGCGAACAGGGACGTCGTGCTGACGGCGCCTCCCGGCAGCGGCAAGACGACGTGCGTTCCGCCCGCCCTTATCGACGAGCCGTGGCTTGAAGGCCGCAAGATCGTTGTCCTTGAACCTCGCAGGCTCGCGGCCAGGAACTGCGCGACCTACATCGCGCGCAGGCGCGGCGAGCCGGTCGGCGGAACGGTGGGCTACCAGGTGAGGCTCGAGCGGAAGGTATCCGCGAAGACGCGCCTCGAGATTGTCACTGAAGGGCTTCTCACGCAGCGGCTGCTTTCCGATCCGGAGCTCGCGGACGTCGGACTCGTCGTGTTCGATGAATTCCACGAGCGCTCCCTGCACTGCGACGCCGCTTTCGCGCTTGCCCTCGATGTGCGGCGCGCCCTGCGGCCAGACCTGCGCCTGCTTGTGATGTCCGCAACGTTGGATGCGGACGAGGTGGCGGCGCATCTCGGCGATGCGGACATAGTGCGCGCCGAAGGGCGCATGTTCCCGGTGGAGACTAAGTACCTCGGCGACGCCTCGGTTGCGGCCGGCGTGGCGCACGCCCTTAGGGAGACTGACGGCGACGTGCTTTGCTTTCTGCCGGGCGAGGGGGAGATCAGGCGGAGCCTCGAAGCGCTGTCGGCAAACGCCGAGTGGCGCGGCATCAGGTTCCTTCCGCTTTACGGTAGTCTTCCGAAAGAGGAGCAGGACAAGGTTTTCGAGCCGTCTTCGCAGCGCAAGGTCGTGCTTGCGACGTCCATTGCGGAGACGTCGGTTACGATAGAGGGCGTTACGGCTGTAGTGGACTCGGGGCTGATGCGCGTGCCGCGCTTCTCTCCCGGGACTGGCATGACGGGCCTCGTGACGCTTCCGCTGTCGCAGGACAGGGCTGAGCAGCGCCGCGGACGCGCCGGGCGCGTGAGGGCGGGAGTGTGCTACAGGCTCTGGAGCGAGGGAGAGCAGATGCTTCGTCCGAAGAAGGCGATGCCGGAGATTCTCGACGCGGACCTCGCCTCGCTCGTTCTTTCGAGCTGCTCGTGGGGCTCGCTCAAAAGGGACGGCCTCCCGTGGATGACTCCGCCTCCCGCATCGAGCTGGGACCAGGCGGTAGGACTGCTGAAGCTCCTCGGTGCGCTTGATGCGGAAGGGCGCCTCACGTCGAAGGGCGAGGCTATGTCCAGGATGCCCATGCATCCGCGCCTTGCGAACATGATGATGGGCGATCGCGGCTCCGCAAACGCGGGGCTCCTCGCTGCAATCGTCGAGGAGGGGAACCGATCTCGCGAGACCGACATCAGGAAGATCGCCGAGGAGATCGAGGAGACGCCCAACCGCCCGTTCTCAAAGCGCGTGCTGCAGCTGGCAAGGAGGTTCGACAGCGTCGCAAAGTCGGAGACGAGAGGCGTTATTGACTGGGGGAAGCGGCGTCTCGCCGCTTCATCCGAAGGCGCGCTGCTCGCCCTCGCCTATCCAGACCGCGTCGCGAAGAACCGCGGCAACGGGACGTTCCGCATGGTTTCCGGACGCGGAGCCGCGATGGAGCAGTCCGACCCGCTGTCGAAGTCGCCGTATCTCGTCTGCTGCGAACTGGACGACCGCCCGGGCGACGCGAAGGTGTTTCTTGCGTGTCCGATCAACGAGTCGGAGATCACGGGGCTGTTCGGGGATCAGCTCGTAGAGGAGCCGTTCTGCGAATGGGACCGCCGCGAGGAACGCGTGAAGAGCGTCGTAAGGCGGAAGCTCGGAGAGATGGTTCTTGGCGAAAAGCCTGTGGCGCCGGACGCGGATGGGCGCGGCGGAAGCGACGCCGTCGTGTCCGCGCTTATGGACGGCGTCCGTCAGAAGGGCGTCGCCAATCTTCCGTGCTGGACGAAGGAGGCGCTTCAGCTCAGGGCGCGCATCGGCTTTCTCCATAAGGTTCTCGGCGACTCCGCGTCGCAGCGCGAGGAATCCGGCTGGCCGGAGGCTGGCGACGACGCCGTTCTGCGGGTTCTTCCCGGCTTTGTCGGCGGAATGACGAAGTGGCGCGATCTCGAAAAGCTCAACATGGCGCAGGTTCTTGACACGATCCTCGCCGAAGCCGGACACGACCGCCGCGAGCTCGACCGGCTGGCGCCGGTGCGGATGGAGGTTCCGAGCGGAAGCCACATGTTGATTCACTACGAAGGCGACGAGCCGACGGTCGAGGTGCGGCTGCAGGAGTGTTTCGGGCTCATGGAGACGCCGAAGGTCGCCGGCGGGCGCGTTCCGATAGTCATGACGCTGCTGTCTCCGGCGCAGCGTCCCGTCCAGATCACGAAGGACCTCGCGGGCTTCTGGCGCGAGGGCTATCAGCTTGTGCGCAAGGACATGCGCGGAAGATATCCAAAGCACTACTGGCCCGAGGATCCGTTCGCCGCCGTGGCGACGCGCCGGACCGTAAAGCGGAGTATGTGAAAATGGCGAAATACGATCTGGTCGAGATATTCGAGTCGCTTCAGGGAGAGGGACGCAACATGGGGCGTCCGTGCGTGTTCGTGCGCTTCGCCGGATGCAACCTGGCGTGTCCGTGGTGCGACACAGACGTCTCCTGCCGGTTCTCCGCGACGCTCGACGAGCTTTTGAAGGAGATATCGGGCTTCAGGGCGAAGAGCGTGGTGCTCACGGGCGGGGAGCCGACGCTTGTCGATGCGATGCCAGAGCTTGTCGCGGCGCTGAAGGAGCGCGGATACTGGATTGCCGTCGAGACGAACGGCACGAGCGACGCGGAGTGGCTGCAGTTCGTCGACTACGTCGCGTGCTCGCCGAAGTCGGAGTTTCCGGATTCCGTCGCGCTTCCCCGTGCGGACGAGGTGCGCGTGGTGGCGTCGTCGGAGGATGTCGTCGGCTTCTGCCGGGACATCCGCGGCAGAATCGCCGCGACCGACTACTACGTCTCGCCGTGCGAGCGCGGGGGCGAGATCGACTTCGCGACCGCGAAGTCCGTCCTATCGCAGCTCGACGGCTGGTCGCTCTCGGTCCAGCTCCACAAGATTCTCGGCTTCCGCTAGTGCCGGGGTTGTTTTGCGCCGCGCAATATGATAGACTAATGCGAAAAAGCCGGAGTGGTGAAATGGCAGACGCAGCGGACTTAAAATCCGCGGCCTGGTAATCAGGCGTACGGGTTCGAGTCCCGTCTCCGGCACCAGTTCAACGGAGAAGAGAATGCTTAAGATATTCATGTCCGTCGCGCTTGCCGCGACGCTTTCGGCTG
>JAEEGF010713708.1_pt1 | contig 33034 bp, 24 predicted proteins | sample 9134171 | NCBI WGS metagenome assembly JAEEGF01 (sample SAMN16246542, study PRJNA631951) | gut metagenome | biome: gut microbiome; feature: rumen; material: AP-attached | host: Bos | place: Iran: Karaj | collected 2018-10
GCTGAATTCATTGATCTAGTGAAGATGCCTCTCGATGAAGCGGTGGAAGCAGTCTATGAAGGAAGGATAATCGACAGTAAAACTATAATTGCAATTCTTGCGTATAAAGACCTGAAAAACAGTGAACGCTTTGAAAAAGGCATGATGTTACGTAAATGTTAATAACACTTATTTAATAAAATTAATAAATGTTTAAAATTTTTTCTCAATATGTAGTATGAGGGTTATGTAACCTTATACTTTATTTTGTGAAAATGCCTAAAAACCTTGATTTTGCGCGGTTTTTGATGAAAAATTCTGATTGATTTTATGTTAATTTGAAATTATACTGTAACATATAATTTGTATTTTGGGGCTTTAGTGATGGGTAATCTAATTGACAGTTTCATTGAATATCTGAAGGAAGTAAAGAGGTCAAGTGAGAACACGGTTGCTTCGTACAGGCGTGATCTTAATAAGCTTGATCAGTATTTTACTTCAAATGGTATTTCTCTCAAGGATGTTAATTCCACAACGATCAATACGTATATTCTCAGGCTCGAGAAGGAGGGCATGAGCTCTGCAACTGTTTCCCGAAATGTTGCGAGCATCAGATCATTTTTCACATTTCTCCTTAATCGCGGGCTTATTTCAAGTAATCCTACTGAAAATATAAAACCTCCTAAGGTTGAGAAAAAGGCGCCGGAGGTTCTTTCAATCGATGAAGTTAACCTTCTCCTTGAGCAGCCTGACGGTGAGAGCAATAAGGAAGTACGTGACAAGGCTATGCTTGAGCTTCTTTATGCAACAGGCATGAGAGTTACGGAGCTTATCTCCATGAAATACTCTGATGTTGATCTTGCTATGAATTTTGTTCAGTGTAACGATAACGGCAAGGTGAGAATAATTCCGTTTGAAAGCGCAGCTAAGAATGCGTTATCAAAATATATCAATAGTGTCAGACCGTCTATGTGCGGTGATTCGGAGTATCTGTTCACCAACTGCAAGGGTGAGCTGATGACCAGACAGGGCTTCTGGAAGATCATCAAGCTCTATGCGAACAGGGCAGGTATCGATAAGGACATCACGCCTCATATGATCAGACATTCCTTTGCCATGCATATGGTAAATAACGGAGCTGATCTGCGTGCACTTCAGGAAATGCTCGGACATTCCGATATTTCAACAACTCAGGTTTACCTGAAGGGCAAGAGAAATAAACTGAAAGAGGTTTATGAAAGATCACATCCACGTGTTGGTGTGAAATAAGTTAGAAAGGAACCGGCGGCGAAGGTTTCATGCTGCCGGATGTATAATATTATGGCTGGATCTGTTTTTGGCGACATTTTGAAGCTTTCCACCTGGGGTGAATCCCACGGACCTGCTCTTGGAGCTGTCCTTGATGGTTGCCCTGCGGGACTCACGATAAGTGAGGAGTATATTCAGAGCTTTTTGAACAGAAGAAAGCCCGGACAATCGAGGTTCTCTACTCCTAGAGCAGAGGATGATAAGGTGGAGATATTATCGGGAGTATTTGAAGGCAAAACTACAGGTACTCCTATTTCTTTACTTATCAGGAATGAAACTCAGCGCTCGGGCGACTATAGTAATATCATGGATGTTTATCGTCCGGGACATGCGGATTACACCTTTGATAAAAAATACGGCTTCAGAGATTACCGTGGCGGCGGAAGATCTTCCGGAAGGGAAACTGCAGCAAGAGTTGCAGGGGGCGCCATCACGGTTAAGCTTCTTTCTGAGTTTGGAATAAGCTTTACAACCTATGTTGAATCGGTTGGCAACATTTCTGTGGATCCTAAGCGTTTTGATAAGAATGAGATCTTTAATAATATGCTTTATATGCCTGACAAGACTGCGGCCGAAGAGGCGGCAGCTTATCTTGATGGTTTAAGAAGTAATGGAGATTCTTCGGGAGCTGTGGTAAAATGCATCATAAGCGGAGTTCCTGCGGGACTCGGTGATCCGGTATTTGACAAGCTGGATGCAAAGCTGTCGGCAGCTATATTTTCTATCGGAGCTGTTAAGAGCTTTGAGGTTGGTATAGGTAAAGAGGCGGCAGTTCTTACCGGTTCTGTGAATAATGACGGCTTTTATAATGACAACGACAAAGTTGCAAAGAAGAGTAACTATGCCGGAGGAATCCTTGGTGGAATCAGCGACGGCAGTGATATCATCCTTACTGCAGGCTTCAAGCCAACACCGTCCATCTACAGAGAACAGGATACCGTCAACAGAAGCGGAGAGGATACAAAGCTTACCATCAAGGGCAGGCACGATCCTATCATTGCTCCGAGAGCTGTTGTTGTGGTTGAAACTATGGCAGCCCTTACTCTTGCTGATGCTCTTCTTAAGAATGCTTCCTCAAGACTTGACAGTCTGAAGAAGGTATATTCACCGGAATAATACGCGTGATATTGGGGAAAACTGTACGGCTGATACTGCCGTATCGGGGTATGCAAAGGTATAAGGGGTTATGCCTTGCTGTAAATATATGGGGGGTATATGGATAAAAACAATACAAAGAAAACCGGAAAAAGGTTTAAGGATATATTTTTATTCAAGATAGATAAATATTCTATATTGGCGATAATACTTGGTATCGTCATCAATGTCATACTGCAGAAAGTGGCATCAGTTTTGGTGCTTCCTCTGTGGCTTGATTCTGTCGGGACGATCGCTGTTGCGATAAAATACGGGCCCATCGCCGGCATATTTACCGGCGTACTTACAAACCTGGTTCTCAATATAGCTGATCCGACCTATTTTTCTTATGCGATCATTTCTGTACTTGTAGCACTGATCATTGGATTCTATTTTAATGTTAAGAAGAAGTTCGAGGCCATCGGCGTTGTTTCCATAGCGCTTTTTAGTGGTCTTGTTGCTGCGCTTGCCGCTTATCCGATTGATAAGATCAATTTTAATGGTATGACCGGAAATAAGTGGGGCGACGCTTTCTACAACATGCTTGAGGACAGGATCGGTTCGTCGGATCTGAATATAATATTCTCGAAGATATTTATAGAGATGCCGGATAAGTTTATTTCAATGATCCTGGCGATCGTTCTGATAAGGTCTATCAGAAATCTCGTGAATGATTACAATAATAAAAAACTGAGCGGTGCGGGAGCGGATAAGGTTGCATCGCTGGTGCTTGTCTTAGGGCTTGTGATGTCTTCCTTTGCAATGACCACAGGTAAAGTGGCGGAGGCAGAGGAACGCAGCGTTGATTACGAAACAGAGATGTTCGGAAGCGGTGAGGGCCTTCCTACCTCTGAGGTAAATGCGGTTGCTCAGACCAGGGACGGCTACATCTGGGCCGGGACCTATTCTGGACTTTATTACTATAATGGTGTCAAGTTCCAGCAGGCAGATATTGATGATCGTATCAAGAATGTAATGACTCTGTTCGTTGATTTCTACGGCAGGCTCTGGATAGGAACCAATGACAGCGGTGTATTTTGTTATAACCCTGAGACCAGAGGATGCTACAACTATAATTCTGAGAATGGGCTGACAGGCGATTCCATAAGAAGTATCTGCGAGGATACAGAGGGCAATGTTTATATCGGTACCGTTCGTTATATTTCAAGGATTAATACAGAAGGTAATATCAAGACCTATTCCGAGTGGGAGGATATCTTTTATGCTGTTTCGCTTAAGTCACTTCAAACCGGAGAGGTTGTAGGTGTTACGAATTCCGGATGCCTCTTCCTGATCAAGGATGATATCCTTCTTGACGCCAAGTATTTCAGAGGCGAGACGGGTGTTTATTACAGGCAGGTTGGCGTTGACGGTGATGCACTTCTGGTTGGTACCAGCTCGACGTCGTTTGACAGTTACAAGGTGCTCCCTGACGGCAGGGGACTCAGCTTCCAAAAGACTTTTCACCAGAGTAATACATCATATAGCAATCGTATCCTCTATTACGAGATGGGGTATTTGATCTGCAGCGAAGATGGAATGGGGTTCTGGACTCCTGATTATGGCTATTATTTTGATATGACCGGAAGTGATGTTAAGGGCTCCGTAAATGATGTATGCGTGGATGACCAGGATAATATCTGGTTTGCCTCGAACAAATACGGTCTCATCAAGTATTCGGATTCACCGTTCATTAATATTTTCCGCGATTACGGAATCGAATCAGAGGTTGTAAATGCTGTCCTTCTTGACGGCAATCTTCTGTATGTCGGTACGGATGACGGCCTCAGAGTTATCAATATGGATACCCAGATCCTGATTACGGATCCGTGGATCAGTGATATCGGTTCTGTAAGGATCAGACATATTTTCAAGGACTCAAAGGAAAACTTCTGGATAAGTACCTATGGCGAGAATGGACTTGTCAAGGTCGATAAGAACAGGAAAATATCGTATTTCAACGATAAGAGCGGAGGGCTGCTCGGCGGAAGATGCAGATGTGTCATCGAGCTTTCTGACGGAAGGATACTTGCGGCCAGCAATATGGGCCTTACCTTCATCAAAGATGATAAAGTTGTAAATACTATCGGTGTTGAAAACGGACTGAACAACCAGTATATCCTTTCGATGTACGAGAAGGAAGATGGAACGATACTTGCTGCCTCCGACGGTGACGGTATATACATCATCAGAAATGACAGGGTAGCCGGACATATCGGTAAGAGCGAAGGGCTTGAAACAGTTGTCGTTATGAAGATAGTTAAGTGCAGCGACGGTTTCCTCTATGTCACAAGTAATGCAATCTATCATGATAATGGCAAGGAGATCAAGGCGCTTAAGCACTTCCCGTACTCTAATAATTTCGATATCATCATTGATGACAACGGAACCTGCTTTATCACCTCCAGCGCCGGACTTTATGTAGTAAACGAAGAAACGCTGCTAGAGGATAACGAATATACCTGTACACTCCTTGATGAGAGCAGTGGACTTAAGACCAACTTCACGGCAAATTCATGGAATTTATTTATGGGCGGATACATCATCTTATGCTGTACCGACAGTGTCAGACTACTTTCTGCTGAGGAATTTGGCGGAGATGCCCACAGCTTCCAGCTTCATCTTGATTATATCGATACTGCAGACGGAACTATTTACGAGAAGGATGACGAATACGTGATCCCTGCCGGCGGCGGAAGAGTGAGTTTCAACATTGCAGTGAATAATTACTCATTATCCAATCCTCTTGTTCACTATTATCTTGAGGGCTCGGACGATGAAGATGGAATCACCTGTCTCCAGAAAGAGATAATACCGCTTACTTTCTCCAGCTTGGCTCATGGAAAATACAAGCTGCACATCGAGGTGCTTGACAGCGTGACCGGCGAGATAACGCTTGAAAAGAGTTTCACTGTCATCAAGAAGGCTATGATGTACGAGAAGCTCTATTTCCAGCTTTATCTGTACTTCCTCAGTGTACTTGTGGTTGTATATATCGCGTGGCTGTTTGTCACCATCAACAGGAAGACCAAGCGTATTTCCGGCCTTCAGACCGAGATTTCTACCGATCCAATGACCGGAATCCTAAATAAAGCCGGATCCTTCAAGACTCTTGAGAAGCTCTGTGCTGAGGAGAACGGAATCTTCATGATGATCGATCTTGACAGTTTTAAGCTGATCAATGATATCTACGGTCATGATATGGGTGACAAGATACTTATCAGATTTGCGGAGCTTATCACTCAGGCTCTTGGCGAGGGAAATATGGCCGGTCGTATCGGCGGTGACGAGTTTACCGGCTTCATAAAGAACACTCAGAGTGAAGAAGATGTTGAAAGAATAACCAAATTCCTCAACAAGGAGCTTGTTAAATCTGCTCGCGAATACATGGGCGAGGATATGAACATACCTCTCGGTACTTCTATAGGTGCGGTAAGAGTTCCGGCCGATGGAAGAGACTTCAACGAGCTGTTCAAGCTTGCGGATAAGGCACTTTACGTTGTCAAGCAGAACGGTAAGCATAGCTATTCCTTCTACCAGAAGTCGGGCAGTCAGGATCTTGACAAGGATAAGACCGACAAGAATAATCTTGATCAGATAAAAAAGATCATAGGAGAGAGAAACGAAGGCAAGGGTGCTTACCTTGTAAACTTCGATAAGCTTCAGGTCATCTATAAATATCTCTGCAGAGAGAAGAATGTCAATTCATCAAATGCGGGAATTCTGAGATTCGTAATCACAACTGTTGATGGCGAGGATGCTTCGGACAATATCCTGGATTCCTTCGAGGATAACCTTGTGGTGGGTTTAAAGAAGAACGATGTTGTCAGCAGATATTCCGGCAGTTTCTTCGTTCTTTGTACGAATGCAGACAGAGACGAGCAGTATGACACGGCTGAAAGACTTGTAGACAATTGGAAGAATTCTCCGGAAAATGCAACATATGTTGTAAGCTATGAAGCTGAAAATATCGGCGAATAAAGCCGGTACAGCTTTATTTATAATTAAAGCTTGCATATTGGCTTTAACTCTGTTATTATTCTCTCTGGTCAGAAGCTGACCGAAGAGTTTTTAGCCGTTACTTAGACCATGGAGGACTCCGACCTGGTCCCGGTAGGTGGCAGTATTTAAGAAAAAGGAGGTTGTAACAATGATTACAGCAGAGCAGAAGAAAGAAATCATCGCAAAGTATGGCAACGGCGAGGGAGATACAGGTTCACCTGAGGTTCAGGTAGCACTCCTTACAGCACGTATCAATGATCTTAATGAGCATTTCAAGACTCATCCTCATGATCATCACTCAAGAAGAGGTCTTCTTAAGATGGTTGGTCAGAGAAGAAATATGCTTGCTTACATCAAGAGCAAGGATATCGAGCGTTACAGAAAGCTTATCGAGAGCCTTGGCCTTAGAAAGTAATTCTTCTAAAGTTAAGAGTTTCATATCAGACACTCGGATAATAAACAGTGTCAGAACACTGCAGGCGACAGCACAATGGTTGCCTGCAGTTTTTATGTGTAAATATTGTGTATTTTACCGATTATTTGCTATATTTTTCTTGATGTAGGGTATCTTCTATGATACAATAAAACAGATTGTTTTGGGGTGAGTCCGAGACTACTGAAAAGGGTATTTTTTATATAGTGAAAATACATTTTTCAGTCGTTTCGGAACCCTGGAATAAAATATAATTTAAGGAGACTTAAAAATGTACAAAAAGTTTGAAATGGAGCTTGCCGGAAGAACTCTTCGCGTAGACGTTGACAGAGTTGGCAAGCAGGCAAATGGAGCGGTTCTTATCCACTACGGAGACACTGTTGTTCTTTCTACAGCAACAGCAGCAAAGGAGCCAAGAGAGGGAATCGATTTCTTCCCACTTTCAGTTGAGTACAATGAGAAGATGTACGCAGTTGGAAAGATCCCTGGAGGATTCAATAAGCGTGAGGGTAAGGCATCAGAGAATGCAACTCTTACATGTCGTGTAATCGATCGTCCTATGAGACCACTTTTCCCTAAGGATTATCGTAATGATGTAACACTTGAGAACCTTGTAATGTCAGTTGATCCTGAGTGCGCACCTGAGCTTACAGCTATGCTCGGTACAGCTATCGCAGTATCTATCTCTGATATTCCTTTCGACGGTCCATGTGCTACAACACAGGTTGGCCTCGTAAACGGCGAGTTCATCTTCAACCCGAACTCAACACAGAACCTTGAGTCAGACCTTAAGCTCACAGTTGCTTCAACAAGAGAGAAGGTTATCATGATCGAGGCAGGTGCAAATGAGGTTCCTGAAGATAAGATGCTTGAGGCTATATTTGCAGCTCACGAAGTAAACCAGAAGGTTATCGAGTTCATCGACCAGATCGTTGCTGAGTGCGGCAAGCCAAAGAGCAGCTACACAAGCTATGCAGTTCCTGAGGATCTTATGGCTGATATCATGGCAGAGTATCCTATGGAGTCTATGGAAGAAGCTGTATTTACTGATGACAAGCAGACAAGAGAGAATAACATCTTCGCTATGAAGGAAAAGCTTCGTGAGAAATACGCTGAAAACGATGCTTGGCTTGGAAGACTCGATGATGCACTTTATCAGTATCAGAAGAAGACAGTTAGAAAGATGATCCTTAAGGATCACAAGCGTCCTGACGGAAGAGCTATCAACCAGATCAGACCACTTGCTGCTGAGGTTGATCTTATTCCTAGAGTACATGGTTCAGCTATGTTCACAAGAGGACAGACACAGATCTGTGATGTTGTAACACTTGCACCTCTTTCAGAGGCTCAGAAAGTTGACGGACTTGACGTAAATGTTACAACTAAGAGATATATCCATCACTACAACTTCCCATCATACTCAGTTGGTGAGACAAAGGTTTCAAGAGGACCTGGACGTCGTGAAATCGGACATGGAGCACTTGCAGAGAGAGCACTTCTTCCTGTAATTCCTTCAGAGGAAGCTTTCCCATATGCTATCCGTGCCGTATCTGAGACATTCGAGTCTAACGGATCAACATCAATGGCTTCTACCTGTGCATCATGTATGTCACTTATGGCAGCCGGTGTTCCTATCAAGGCTCCTGTAGCAGGTATTTCATGCGGACTCGTTACCGGTGAGACAGATGATGATTATGTAGTACTTACAGATATCCAGGGCCTTGAGGACTTCTTCGGAGACATGGACTTCAAGGTAGCAGGTACTAAGGAAGGTATCACAGCTATCCAGATGGATATCAAGATTCACGGACTTACACCTGACATCATCAGAGAAGCAATCAGAAGAACAAGAGAAGCAAGAGTTTACATTCTTGATGAAGTTATGCTTAAGTGCATCCCTGCACCAAGACCTGAAGTAAACGAGTATGCTCCTAAGATTGAGATGATGACTGTTGATCCTGAGAAGATCGGTGAGATCATCGGACAGAAGGGTAAGACAATCAATGCTATCATTGATGAGACGGGCGTTAAGATCGATATCGATGACGACGGAAAGGTTTCTATCTGTGGTGTTGACAAGGCAGGCATTGTTAAGGCAATGGAGATCATCCATTCTATCGTTGATCCTATCGAGGTTGGTAAGACCTACACAGGTAAGGTCGTAAGGATCATGCCATTCGGTGCATTTGTAGAGCTTTCTCCAAACAAGGACGGAATGATCCATATTTCAAAGCTTGACACTAAGAGGGTTGCAAAGGTTGAAGATGTTGTAAATATCGGAGACGTTGTAAGAGTTAAGGTTCTTGAGGTAGACAGAATGGGCAAGATCAGCCTCAGCCTCAAGGATGCAGACAAGTAATAAGGTTTTTAGCTACGGCGGGGAGAAATAATTTATGAGATTTGGCTATTTTGATGAGATCAACAAGGAATATGTAATTGATAAACCAAACACACCGGCACCATGGGTAAACTATCTCGGTTCACCATTATACGGCGCTATAATCTCAAACAATGCAGGTGGATACAGCTTCGAGAAATCAGGAGCTAACGGAAGAATACTTCGTTATGTATTTAACAGCTTCGATCAGCCTGGAAGATATATCTATATCAGAGACAACGACAGCAAGGATTACTGGTCTGCCTCATGGCAGCCGGTAGCCAAGCCGCTTGACACCTATAAGAGCGAATGCCGTCACGGTACAGGCTACACAAGAATGAAGGCTGAGTACAGTGGCATAGCATCTGAGGTTCTTTACCTTGTTCCGCTTGATAAGAAGTACGAGGTTTGGAAGACTAAGATCACAAACAACTCGGATGTTGAGAGAGAACTTACTGTTTCAGGTTATGCAGAGTTCACAAACAACAATAACTATGAGCAGGATCAGGTAAACCTTCAGTATACGCTCTTCATCACAAGAACATATTTCAATACCAATCGCATCAGACAGGTCATAAATGAGAATGTTAAGAACAATGCCGTAAACGGCGATGCAGCAACAGACAGATTCTTCGGGCTTGCCGGTTCACCTGTTATCTCATATACAGGTGATAAGGAGAAGTTCCTCGGAAGCTACAGAGGATATGGCAATCCGGAAGGAATCGAGAACGGAACACTTGGCAATACCCTTAACTACAACGGGAATGCCTGCGGTGCTCTTTCAACTGTTATCAAGCTTGCTCCTGGCGAGTCCAAGGAGATAGCTTTCATCCTCGGACAGAAGGATGATGCTGAAGCAGGCGAGATCATGGACAAGTACCATGAGCCGGGCGTTCAGGCAGAGGTTGATTATGCAGAGCTTGTTAAATACTGGCATGAGAAGCTTTCTCATCTGCAGGTTAAGACACCATGCAAGGAATTTGATCAGATGGTAAATACATGGAATGCTTACCAGTGCTTCATGACATTTATCTGGTCAAGAGCAGCATCCTTCATCTACTGCGGACAGAGAAACGGTTACGGATATCGTGATACAGTTCAGGATATCCAGGGTGTTATCCATCTTGCACCTGAGATGGCTAAGGAGCAGATCACATTCATGCTCTCAGCACAGGTAAGTAACGGTGGCGGACTCCCACTTGTAAAATACACTCATAATCCTGGCCATGAGGATACTCCTGACGATGCTTCATATGTTAAGGAGACAGGTCATCCTGCATACAGAGCAGATGACGCACTCTGGCTCTTCCCAACGGTTTACAAGTATATCGTTGAAACAGGTGATATGAAATATATCAACGAGATGATCCCATACGCTGACAAGGACAGAGACAGTGTTTACGATCACCTTAAGAGAGCTATCGAGTTCTCAATGAATCGTCTTGGCGATCACGACATGCCTGCGGGACTTCACGCAGACTGGAATGACTGCCTGAGACTTGGCAAGAAGGGTGAATCAACCTTCGTTGCTATGCAGCTTTATATGGCATTTTCTATCATCAGCAAGTTTGCAGAATATAAGGATGATACAGAGTACCTTGCATATGTAAGCAGAGAGAAGCGTGATCTTGGTCAGACCCTTAATGAGCTTTGCTGGGAGGATGACAGATTCATCAGAGGCTTCACAGAGAAGGGACAGGTTATCGGTTCCAAGAATGATCCTGAAGCAAGTATGTGGCTCAATCCACAGAGCTGGTCAGTTATCAGTGGACTTGCCACAAAGGAACAGGCTGAAGCAGCGCTTGAGTCAGTTCACAGAGAACTTGCTACAGAGAATGGTGCGATGCTTATGGCACCTGCTTACAGAAACAATGCATTTGACGGAGCTCTTATGCTTCTCTTCAATGCATCAACTAAGGAGAATGGTGGTATCTTCTCTCAGCCACAGGGCTGGCTCATTCTTGCCGAGGCTCTTATGGGTCACGGAAACAGAGCTATGGAGTACTACCTTGACTGCGCACCTTCAGCCATGAATGATAAGGCAGAGATCAGAAAGCTCGAGCCGTATTGCCATGGTCAGTTCACAGAAGGTAAGGACAGCCCATACTTCGGAAGAGCTCATGTACACTGGCTTACAGGTACAGCTTCTACAGTAATGGTTGGTTCTGTTGAGGGTATCCTCGGTCTCAGACCTGAGTTCAACGGAATCGCAATATCACCATCAATTCCATCTGACTGGAAGGAATTCGAGATGAGAAAATACTTCAGAGGTAAGTGGCTCAATATCAAGGTTGTTAATGAGAACGGCTCAGAGTCAGGAGTTGCTTCCATTACACTTAACGGTGAGGAGATCCAGGGAGACTTCATCAAGGCTGATAAGCTCCAGGATACAAACGATATCGTTGTTAAATTAGTATAATTTCTTCTGCCCTCCGTCCGGATCATTCGGACGGAGGGTATTAAAAGTTTACGAGGTGCAAGATGGCTGCAAATAACAGTAGCAGTAATAATCGCAAAACTAGCGGAAGAGGAACTACCACAAAAAAGAGCAGTTCTTCATCCGGAAGAACAACTAAATCAGTGCCTGCAAAGACTAGACAGCAGGCTCCAAATCCGGAAAGAACGAGGGAAATATATTTCTTCGTCTTTCTTGCTGTATCAGTATTTTTACTACTTAGTAACTTCCGTATATGCGGAGTTATCGGAAATGTATTTTCAGGATTTTTCTTCGGACTCTTTGGGTTCGTAACCTACATACTTCCGTTTTATCTTTTCCTTTCGGCAGCATTTCTTCTGTCCAACGGTACAAATAAGGCTATTGTGAAGAAGATAATCTGGATAGGAATAGCTTTCCTGCTTGTTGGCTTTATCATGCAGCTTGCCGCAGGTGCAGAGGGTATGACGGTTAAGAAGCTTTATATGGCAGGCTATAAGCACAGGAAGGGCGGCGGAGTTATCTTCGGAGGCATCCTTTCACTGCTTTATAAGCTGATAGGTAAGGTTGGATGTATAATCCTGACAGTGCTGCTTATTATAGTAAGTCTTATCGAGATACTGAATATTTCACTTATCGATCTCTTTAAGAAGTTTGGAAGCAGCTTTAAGGAAACAGCAAATTATCAGAGGGACAGACGTAACGAGCAGTACGATGATGACGATTATGGCGAGTATGATGAATACGATGACGCCTATGACGGATCGATCTACAGTACTGAGGCGAAGGAAAAGCATATCCTTCACAATACAACGATTCTTGACGAGAATAACAAGAAACCTGCCCCTGAGCAAAAGAAAAAGAGGAAAAAAGTCGAATATCCGAAGGATGAGATGGTTGAACTTGCATCCGACGGTTCGGTTAAGGATATATTTAACAGTAAGAAGAAGGATGATGCATCGGGCATGCCTGAGTTCCTGAAGGACAGCCATAGAGCTGTTAAGGAGAAGGCTGCAAACGGTGCGGCTGAACAGGCAGTCGACAGTACGTTTAGCCAGACTTCTTCCGATGATATGGATGCATATCAGTCCATCAGCGGACTTGGCGCGGCTTCTTATTCTGAGAAAAAGGAAGAGGCACAATATATCGATAACGGCTCGAGAGTTGAGAGGACTCCGGGCAGGACGGGCATCCATACAAGAGACAGACAGATCAAGACGGATATATTTGATCTTAAGCCTGTAAGAGACGATGCTCCAAGGATGACAAAGCCTACTGAGATTTTCAGTAAGAGTGAGCAACCGACTGAAATCTTTAGTAATAAGAGGGAACAGCCGACAGAGATATTCAGTAAGAGTGAGCAGCCGGCAGCAAGCAGTGCGAGTCGAAGCAGTATTTTCAGCGAAACAAGCGCTTCAGGTTATGAAAGTGATGAAGATACATTTGAGTCTTTAGAGACAGCTTCGAATGTTTCATCTATATCAAGTAAGACGCGCACGGATTCTGAGGGAACTACCTTAAGAAGCACTCCGAATGCACAGTCGGAGAATAAGGCTTCGTCAAATGTGACAAGCCTGCAGGCAGTTGCGGAGGAAAAGGAACCGGCAACAGAGAAGCCAAAGCGTCCTAAGGAATACCGCTTCCCACCAATGTCACTTCTTACAAGCGGCAAGGGCAAGGGCAGTTCAAGGTCAAACGAAGAGGCTGTACGTGAGAATGGCATCAAGCTTAAGGAAACACTTGAAAGCTTTGGTGTAAATGTAACCATCACAGATTACAGCGTCGGCCCATCGGTTACACGCTTTGAGATGCAGCCGGAGCAGGGCGTTAAAGTTAGTAAGATAGTAAATCTTCAAGACGATCTGAAGCTTGCACTTGCGGCTGAGGATATAAGGATCGAAGCACCTATCCCGGGCAAGCCTGCGGTTGGTATCGAGATCCCTAACAAGGAAAATCAGAAGGTTTACTTCAGAGATATAATCGATAATGAGAAGTTCAAAAACTTCGATTCGAATCTTGCATTTGCAGTCGGTAAGGATATCGGCGGCCAGGTAATACTTACGGATATTGCCAAGGCACCTCACCTTCTTATTGCGGGTGCTACAGGCTCGGGTAAGTCGGTTTGTATAAATACCATCATCATGAGTATTTTATATAAGGCGAAGCCTGAGGATGTTAAGATGATCATGGTCGACCCTAAGATGGTCGAGCTTACGGCATACAATGGCATACCTCACCTTCTGATCCCGGTAGTTACGGATCCGAAGAAGGCGGCAGGAGCGCTTAACTGGGCTGTTGTCGAAATGACCAGAAGATATCAGCTGTTTGCAAAATACAACGTCAGAAATATCAAGGGCTTCAACGATAAGGTCAAGAATGAAGGCCCTAAGGAGGATGACGATCAGTTTAAGAGGATGCCTCAGATACTTGTTATAGTAGATGAGCTTGCAGACCTTATGATGGTTGCTCACGCCGAGGTTGAGAATGCGATAATCAGACTCTGTCAGCTTGCAAGAGCTGCGGGTATCCACCTTATCATCGCAACACAGAGACCATCGGTTGACGTTATTACGGGACTTATCAAAGCAAATGTTCCATCAAGAATAGCATTTGCTGTTTCATCAGGTATAGATTCAAGGACTATCCTTGATATGAACGGAGCGGAGAAGCTTCTCGGAAAAGGAGATATGCTTTTCTATCCGACAGGTTTCCCTAAGCCGGTCAGAGTGCAGGGCGCTCTTGTTTCCGACGAAGAGGTTGTTTCGGTTGTTGAATTCGTTAAGAAATACAACGACGGCTCCTATGATGAGGCAGTCGGTCAGGCAATCGACAACAGCAGTGTTTCTTCTGAAGGCGGACAGTCTTCTTCGGATGATGGCGGGGATGATGACAGATATGATGAGTATTTTGAAGATGCGGCAAGGCTTGTGATTGAGAAGGACAAGGCTTCGATAGGTAATCTTCAGAGGGTATTCAGGATTGGCTTCAATCGCGCGGCAAGGATCATGGACCAGCTCTGTGATGCCGGTGTCGTAGGGCCTGAGGAGGGTACAAAGCCGAGAAGGATACTTATGACGATGGATCAGTTTGATGAATTCATGTCAGTTTAGTGTTACCGGGGGTTCGCGTAACTAAGAGATTCACATCATTTAATTGAAAGGATTTAAGGTATGTTAACTGATATTGAGATCGCACAGCAGGCGAAAATGAAAAAGATCAAGGATGTCGCGGCGAGTATTTCGCTTGGAGAGGATGATATCGAGCTGTATGGAAACTATATGGCTAAGTTCTCTGACGAGGCACTTGATAAGCTTAAGGACAATAAGGACGGAAAGCTTATTCTTGTAACGGCTATCAATCCTACACCTGCAGGCGAGGGCAAGACAACCGTAACCATAGGTCTCGGACAGGCGCTCTGCAGACTTGGAAAGAAAGCGGTTGTTGCGCTTCGTGAGCCTTCCCTCGGACCATGCTTCGGCATCAAGGGTGGCGCAGCAGGCGGCGGATATGCACAGGTAGTTCCTATGGAGAAGCTGAATCTTCATTTCACCGGAGATTTTCATGCGATAACCTCTGCAAATAACCTTCTCTGCGCGATGCTTGACAATCATCTTCAGCAGGGAAATACACTTCGTATAGATCCTAAGAGGATAGTTATCAAAAGATGTCTCGATATGAATGACAGGGCACTCAGAAATATCACTATCGGAATGGGCGCAAGAACTGACGGCGTTGTAAGAGAGGATCATTTCATTATTACAGTTGCTTCAGAGGTTATGGCTATCCTTTGTCTTGCGGAGGATCTTGATGATCTGAAGAAGAGACTTGGTGCGATCATCGTTGCATACAATTATGATAATGAGCCTGTAACGGCAGCTGACCTTAACTGTGTTGGTGCCATGGCGCTCCTGCTTAAGGATGCCATCAGACCTAACCTGATCCAGACTCTGGAAAATACACCTGCTATCGTTCACGGCGGACCATTCGCAAATATCGCTCATGGCTGTAACTCAGTAAGAGCAACAAAAACAGCTCTTAAGGTTGCTGATTATACCATAACAGAGGCGGGCTTCGGTGCGGATCTCGGAGCTGAGAAGTTCCTTAATATCAAGTGCCGCAAAGCAGGTCTTAAGCCTGACTGTATAGTACTTGTTGCTACGGTTAGAGCTCTTAAATATAATGGCGGCGTTGCCAAGGATCAGCTTGGTACAGAAAATATAGATGCACTTGGTAAGGGTATCGTTAACCTTGGAAAGCACATCGAGAATCTGAAGAAGTTCAATGTACCTGTTGTGGTTACACTCAACAGATTCGTTTCAGATACTGATAAGGAGCTTGAGTTTGTTAAGGACTACTGCGCTAAGATGGGCTGTTCTATGACAGTTTCAGAAGTATGGGCTAAGGGCGGCGAAGGCGGAATCCCTCTTGCAGAGGACGTTCTCAAGGTTCTTGATGAGCAGAAGTCAGAGTTTAAGCCAATTTACGAGGATGATATGCCGATAGCAGATAAGATCAGTTTTATCTGCAAGGAGATATACGGCGCAGGTCAGGTTGTATTTGCAAAGCAGGCTGAGAATGCGATCAAGAAGATAGAAGAGATGGGCTTCGGCAGCTTCCCTGTATGTATGGCCAAGACCCAGTATTCACTTTCTGACGATCCTTCACTTCTCGGAAGACCTGAAGGCTTCACAATGAATATCAGAGAGGTTTACGTTTCGGCAGGTGCAGGCTTCGTAGTTGCTCTCACCGGAACTATCATGACTATGCCGGGCCTTCCAAAGCACCCGGCAGCCGAGAGTATAAATGTAGATTCAGACGGAACAATTACCGGATTGTTTTAATAACATAAAGATTCGAACAATTCTGTGCCTGCGAAGGCGTATTTTGCTACAACTATGTGAGTACGGGATTGCTTAAAACTGTGGATTTTTAATATTGTGTAGGAGGAAATATGGCTGAATTAATCGATGGTAAGAAGATTTCAAAGGACATAAAGGACGAAACAAAGGAGAAGGTAGCTGCTCTTTTAGAGAAAGGCATCGAGACCTCTCTTGCAGTAATACTTGTAGGAAATGATCCTGCATCCTCTGTTTACGTTGCAAATAAGAAGAAAGCCTGTGAATATACAGGCATCAGATCACTTTCATATGAGCTCCCTGAGGAAACAACAGAGGAAGAGCTCCTTAAGCTTATTGACGAGCTGAATGCTGACAAGACGGTTAACGGCATACTCGTTCAGCTGCCTCTTCCGAAGCATATCAATGAGGACGCTGTCATTAAAAGGATTTCTCCTGATAAGGATGTTGACGGCTTCCATCCTGAAAGCGTTGGACGTCTCAGTATAGGTGAAAGAGGCTTCCAGTCATGCACACCTGCAGGCGTTATCCAGCTTCTTAAGAGAAGTGATGTTAAGATCGAAGGCGCAGAGTGTGTTGTTGTAGGAAGAAGTAACATCGTAGGTAAGCCTATGGCTATGCTTCTTATCAGAGAGAATGGCACGGTTACAGTATGCCACTCAAGAACAAAGGATCTCCGCGAGGTTACAAAGAGAGCTGATATCCTTGTTGTTGCGATCGGTAAGCCTGAATTCATCGATGCTTCATACGTTAAAGAAGGAGCGGTTGTCATCGATGTAGGTATTCACAGAAAGGGCGAGAAGAAGCTCTGCGGAGATGTTGATTTTGCATCGGTTGAGCCGGTATGTTCAAAGATCACTCCTGTACCTGGCGGCGTTGGCCCTATGACTATCGCAATGCTCATGAATAACTGCTATGAAGCTGCAGTAATGCAGAACAAGCTGTAAAATTAGAATTTATTAAGGAACATAAGATGTTTAATATTTGCCTTATTTCACTCGGATGTGATAAGAATACGGTTGACAGTGAGGAAATGCTCGGTGTTCTTGCATCAAGAGGCTACAATATAATAAATGACGAAACCGAAGCTGATGCCGTTATTGTAAATACCTGCTGCTTCATAAAGGATGCGGCGGATGAAAGTATCAATACCATATTTGAGATGGCTGAGCTTAAGAAGGACAGGCTGAAATACCTTATCGTTGCCGGATGTATAGCCGAGAGATATAAGGATGAAGTGAGATCTGAGCTTCCTGAGGTTGACGCCTTTGTTGGAACCTCCGCAACCTGTGATATTGCCGATGTGCTTGACAGACTGAGAGAAGGCAGTGGATCACCGGATGCTTACAGATCACTTGAGGAGCTTCCTGTTATAGAAGCTGATAGAGTTCTGACCGGAGCACCGTATTACGGATATCTGAAGATAGCTGAGGGCTGTGACAAGAGATGCACCTATTGTGCGATCCCTTCCTTCAGAGGACGTTACAGAAGCTATCCGGAGAGCGTACTTATCCGTCAGGCGGAGCAGATGGCTGAAAGCGGCGTTAAGGAGCTGATACTCGTGGCTCAGGAAACAACCTGCTACGGAATCGATAAAGGCGGAAAGAAGACTCTTCATCAGCTGATAAATAAGCTTTCCAAGATAGAAGGAATAGAGTGGATCAGAATACTCTATGCCTATCCTGAGGAAATATATGATGAACTTATTGAAGAGATGGCATCAAATCCTAAGGTTTGTCATTATATCGATATGCCGCTGCAGCATACTGAGGACAGGATACTCAGACGTATGGGCAGAAGGCTGAATAAAGAGAGAATATATGAGATAGTAGAAAAGCTTCGCGAGAAGATATCTGATATAACCATCAGAACCACCTTTATAACAGGCTTCCCGGGAGAAACTGAGGAAGAGCATGAAGCACTTCTGGATACTATAAATGAACTGGAATTCGATAGGGTGGGGGTATTTACTTATTCGCCTGAAGAAGGAACTCCTGCGGCCGGTTTTGAGGAGCAGGTGCCGGAAGAGTTGAAGGAACGTTATAAAAATGATATAATGGAGCTTCAGCAGGATATTTCCTACGAGATAAATCAGAGCTTTGTCGGAAAAAGCCTGGATGTAATGATAGAAGGCTATATTCCGGATGATGATGTCTATGCGGCAAGAAGCTACCGCGACGCACCGGATGTGGACGGCTTTGTATTTGTAAAATGTGATTATGAGCCGGTATCGGGTTCAATTATAAAAGCTAAAATAATCAGTGCCGGTGAGTATGATCTCATCGGAGAGGCGGAGGAATAGTAAAATGAATTTACCAAATAAAATAACAGTCTTCAGAGTAATACTTGTACCATTCTTTGTATTTTTTATGGTATTTGACAAGCTGCCGGGAAACAAATGGTATGCTCTGGCAATATTTATCATAGCAAGCTGTTCTGATCTTGTAGACGGAAAGCTCGCAAGGAAATACAATCTTGTAACTGACTTCGGTAAGTTCATGGACCCTCTGGCAGATAAGCTTCTTGTTGACTCGGCAATGATCGCTCTCTGTGGTATCGGAAGACTGTACAGTGTTGTAGTAATTATTGTAATAGGAAGAGAGTTTATCATAAGTGGTTTCAGACTTGTGGCTGCTGATAACGGAAGAGTTATCGCTGCAAGTATCTGGGGCAAGGTCAAAACAGTTGTGCAGATGATCATGGTTTGTGTGCTCATTGCTGATCTTGGCGCAGAGTTCGGTGGTACAGCTCATGATGTTATAGGCGTAGTTGAGGCTGTGCTTGTAGTGGCAGCAACAATGCTCGCTGTTGTTTCTCTCCTTGACTACATCGCTAAGAATAGAGACGTAATATCAAGCCAGAAATAGTATTTATAAGACGGATGATTCCCGTGCCCGAAAAAAAGGGCGCGGGATTTTTATGTTTCGCTATATGAAAAACACAGAATTACGTGAATCAAAACAGGTAAGAGGCAGTAAAAAAGTCACATAAAAATCGTAAATAAATAAGTTGAAAAAAAAGAATCAAAGTAATACAATATACATTGGCGAAAATTGGTTCTGCAGTATTTTGCAGGATTAGTAATATAACAAAATGGAGGACTGGAAATGAGCAAACAGAGTTTGTCAGCAGCAGAAAGAATCAATGCGCTGCTTGATGATTCAAGTTTTGTTGAAGTCGGTGCATATGTAGAAGCCAGAAGCACAGATTTTAACATTCAGAAAAACGAAACACCTAAGGACGGTGTCATTACAGGCTACGGCGTTATCGGCGATAAGCTGGTTTACGTATACAGCCAGGATGCAAGCGTTCTCGGTGGTGCCGTAGGTGAGATGCATGCGAAGAAGATCGCAAATATCTACAATATGGCAATGAAGGTGGGGGCACCGGTTATCGGACTTATCGATTCAGCCGGAATAAGATTACAGGAGGCAACCGATGCACTGAATGCATTCGGCAGACTTTATCTTAAGCAGACAATGGCTTCAGGAGTTATTCCACAGATCACAGCCATTTTCGGAAACTGCGGCGGTGGTGCTGCTATTATCCCTGCTTTTTCGGATTTTGCTTTCATGACAAGCAAGGATTCAAAGCTGTTTGTTAACAGTCCAAATTCACTTGACGGAAATTATGCAGAGAAGCTTGATACAGCTGCAGCTGCATATGTTTCTGAGAATACATCACTTGTTGATGGTGTATTTGATTCAGAGGAAGAGGTACTTGGTGAGATAAGGGAACTCGTAAGTATACTTCCATCAAATAATTCTGAGGTTGCTTTTACAGAGACTTCAGATGATCTGAACAGGGTTATCCCTGATCTTGACGGCTTCAGCAGTGATGCAAGAGCTGTCCTTCAGAATATTTCTGATGATTCACTTTTTGTAGAGATCAAGAAGGATTACGCTAAGGATATGGTTACAGGCTTCATCAAGCTTGGCGGAGCAACTGTCGGTGCTGTAGCTAACCAGGCTACTGACGGCGGCGACAAGCTTACAACAGCGGGCGCTCTTAAGGCTGCTAAGTTCGTAAGCTTCTGCGACAGCTTCAATATCCCTGTCCTTACACTTACAGATATCACAGGTTATGCAGCATCTATGGATGAGGCTAAAACAATTGCGCCTGCAGCAGCTAAGCTCTGCTACAGCTTCGCAGATGCTGTTGTTCCAAAGGTTAACCTCATCATCGGTAAGGCTTACGGAACAGCTTATACGGTAATGAACAGCAAGTCACTCGGTGCTGATATGGTTTATGCATGGCCGGGAGCAAAGATCGGTATGATGGATGCTGAGATGGCAGTTAAGATCATGTATGCTGACGAGATCGCAGCAGCTGATGATGCTAAGAGCCTTATCTCTGAGAAGACAGCTGAATATAATGAGATTCAGAGCAGTGCGCTCTCTGCTGCAAAGAGAGGCTACGTTGATGACATCATCGAGCCGGATGCAACAAGAAAGAGACTTATTGCTGCATTTGAGATGCTTTCATCAAAGGATGAGACAAGACCGTTTAAGAAGCATTCAAGTCTGTAAAGAAAGGTGTTAATGAAAATGAAGAAAAGATTATTATTCATCTTAAGCTGTATTTTTCTTCTTTCACTTACAGCCTGCAAGAGTTCGGATGATAAGCCTTTTGACTATAAAGAGAGTACACTCACTTATATGACGGTTGATATTATCAATCAGTATAAGGATGTTGACGGCGATGCCGTTGATTATTATCTCGAAGAAGGCACCGAGCTTGAGAGAAGTGCGGTTCAGGGCTTCAGACAGATACAGACTACAGATAAGGTTGGAAAGTTTGTTTCCATCGATGAGTCTGCTGATGATGCCAAGTTTGAAGTTGGAAGCAGCGATGATATACTTTGCACCGTAAGATGCAAATACGAAAACAGAGATGTAGATGTCAGGGTTTCTTATGTTAAGAATCTTGAGTATTACAAAGAACGTGCTAAGCTGGTAGATTATTACGAGGCTGCACTTATGGCACAGTATGGTATGACCCTTGAGCAGGCTGTTAAGGAAGACGGCGCTTATGCTTCTGCCGATGAGTTCATCGACAGCCTTATGATCCAGCAGGGCATATATCCATACAAGGCTGTTCAGGCTGAGGTTTCTGCTGTTTACAGCAAGAGTGAGCTTCTCGGCAAGGCCGGACAGAATACAGCAATCGGTATGGTAACCGTATTCTGTGTACTTATATTTATTTCATTTGTAATATCACTTCTTAAGTTTGTACCGATGATCTTCGATCCTTCAAAGAAGGAGAAGAAGCAGGCGGCTGAAGCAGCTAAGAAGCTTGAAGAAAATAAGACTGAGGCTCCGGCAAAGGTTGATGTACCTGCAGCTGAAGCAGCAGACGAAGAACTTGTAAATGATGATGAGCTTGTGGCAGTTATCACAGCGGCACTTTATGCGGCACTTTCAGATAACTCAGTACCAACTGCAGTTAGCAAGGATAAGCTTATTGTCAGATCTATCAGAAAAGTAAGATAATCAGGAGGATTAATATAATGAAGAACTATAGAATAACCGTAAATGGAACAACATATGATGTTTCTGTAGAAGAAGCAGACGGAGCAGCAGTTAGCGCTCCTGCAGCAGCACCTAAGGCAGCTCCTGCTCCAAAGGCAGCACCTGCACCTAAGGCAGCAGCACCAAAGGCATCAGGCGCAGAGGGCAGCGTAGTAGTTGCAGCACCAATGCCTGGTAAGATCCTTGGCGTTAAGGTTGACAGCGGCAAGGCTGTAAAGAAGGGTGAGGTTCTTCTCATTCTTGAGGCTATGAAGATGGAAAACGAGATCGTAGCTCCTCAGGACGGTACGATCGCATCTGTAAATGTTTCTGTTGGCTCCCAGGTTGAAGCCGGTGATACATTAGTAACACTTAACTAAGTGTATTTTAGATCTAAGTATTACGGTTAAAACCAGAGAGGAGTTAAAGAAATGCTTGATATTTTAAAGAATTTGGCTGAGCAGACAGGTTTTGCTACTCTTGGCTGGAAGAACTACATAATGATAATCATAGCATTCTTCTTTATGTATCTCGCTATTGCCAAGGGCTTTGAGCCACTGCTTCTTGTTCCGATCTCCTTCGGTATGTTCCTTGTAAATATGTTCCCGAGCATTATCGAGGAGGGCGGTCTGTTACATTATTTCTATAAGCTTGATGAGTGGAGCATACTTCCTTCACTTATCTTTATGGGCGTTGGAGCCATGACCGACTTCGGTCCTCTGATCGCTTATCCGCCGAGCTTCATACTCGGAGCTGCGGCTCAGTTTGGTATTTACGGCGCTTACTTCTTTGCTATAGCACTTGGCTTCACAGGCAAGGAAGCAGCAGCTATTTCAATCATCGGTGGTGCTGATGGTCCTACATCTATCTTCCTTGCAGGTAAGCTTGGAATGGGTGGAACACTTCTCGGACCTATCGCGGTTGCAGCGTACTCATACATGTCGCTCGTGCCGGTTATCCAGCCACCAGTAATGAAGCTTCTTACAACTGAGAAGGAAAGACTTATCAAGATGCCTCAGCTTAGAAAGGTTACAAAGCTTGAGAAGATCCTTTTCCCAATCATTGTTACACTCGTTGTAGTTATGATCCTTCCGACAACTGCACCTCTCGTAGGTATGCTCATGCTCGGAAACCTCTTCAGAGAGTGTGGTGTTGTTAAGCAGCTTACTGAGACATCATCAAATGCACTTATGTATATAGTTGTTATCCTTCTCGGTACTTCCGTTGGTGCAACAACAAGTGCAGAAGCTTTCCTTAAGCCAACAACACTTAAGATCGTTGTTCTTGGTCTTGCCGCATTCATATTGGGTACCGCGATGGGTGTCCTGTTCGGTAAGATAATGTGCAAAGTTACGCACGGTAAGGTCAATCCGCTTATCGGTTCTGCCGGAGTTTCTGCGGTTCCGATGGCAGCAAGAGTTTCCCAGAAGGTTGCTGCGGAGTACGATCCGACAAACTTCCTTCTCATGAACGCAATGGGTCCAAACGTTGCCGGCGTTATAGGAACTGCGGTTGCAGCCGGTTCATTCCTGGCTATATTTAATGTTCATTAATACTACTTTGGATTAGAAAGGATAATAAAATGTCTGAACAGATTAAAAAAGTTGGCATAACCGAAACTGTTCTTCGTGACGCTCATCAGTCTCTGATCGCTACACGTATGACAACAGAGGATATGCTTCCTATCATAGATAAGATGGATAAGGTCGGATATCATTCAGTAGAGTGCTGGGGAGGTGCTACATTTGATGCATGCCTCAGATTCCTGAAGGAGGATCCATGGGAGAGACTCAGAAAGCTTAAGGATGGCTTCAAGAATACAAAGCTCCAGATGCTTTTCAGAGGACAGAATATTCTCGGTTACAATCATTACTCAGATGATGTAGTTGAGTATTTCGTACAGAAGTCAATTGCAAACGGTATTGATATTATCCGTATTTTCGACTGTCTGAACGATCTTCGTAACCTTGAGACAGCTGTTAAGGCTGCAAATAAGGAAGGCGGACACGCACAGATAGCACTTTCTTACACACTTGGCGATGCTTACACACTTGATTACTGGAAGAATATCGCTAAAGAGATCGAGGAGATGGGTGCAAACTCAATATGTATCAAGGATATGGCAGGTCTTCTCGTTCCATACGAAGCAGAGAAGCTTGTTAAGGCTCTTAAGGAAGGTACAAAGCTTCCTATCCAGCTTCATACACATTACACATCAGGTGTTGCTGCAATGACCTACATGAAGGCTGTTGAAGCAGGCTGCGATGTTATCGATACTGCAATGTCACCAATGGCTATGGGTACTTCACAGCCGGCTACTGAAGTTCTTGTTGAGACCTTCAAGGGAACACCTTATGATACAGGTCTTGATCAGAAGCTTCTCGCTGAGATCGCTGATTACTTCGCACCACTTCGTGAGAAATACATCTCAAGCGGACTTATGAGCACAAAGGTTATGGGCGTTAATATCAAGACCCTCCTGTACCAGGTACCTGGTGGTATGCTTTCAAACCTTGTTTCTCAGCTTAAGGAAGCTGGACAGGATGATAAGCTTACAGCAGTTCTTGAAGAGGTTCCAAGAGTTCGTAAGGACTTTGGTGAGCCACCTCTTGTTACACCTTCATCACAGATCGTTGGTACTCAGGCAGTTCTTAACGTTCTTTACGGAAACGGTGGAGACGGAGCTGACAGATACAAGATGTTTACACAGCAGTCTAAGGATCTCCTTGCAGGAAAATACGGTAAGACAGTTAAGCCATTCAACCCAGAAGTTCAGAAGAAGGCTATCGGCGATGTAGAGCCTATTACATGCAGACCTGCAGATAATATCCCTGATATGCTTCCTGAATTCGAGAAGAAGGTTGCTCCTTACAAGCAGCAGGATGAGGATGTTCTCTCATATGCGCTGTTCCCACAGGTTGCTACTGAGTTCTTCAAATACAGAGAGGCTCAGCAGAAGAAGGTTGATGTCAGCGTAGCTGATACAGCAAACAAGGCTTACCCTGTTTAATATTTACATGAGATAAATTGTTTTTGATAATACCCTGATAAAAGGTTTTAATAACTGATATCATTGGATAATATCAGATACTTAACTGTCAAGGAGTGGATTCTTACGACTATAGTTTTAGTCTATGGATCTGCTCCTTGATAAGTATTATAGAAATAAAGACGCTAATACAGGTGCTTTGATGAAAAAAATGATAATTATCGGAGCCGGAGCTGCAGGACTTATGGCTGCACTTTCTGCCTCTGAAAGATATAATGTGACTATAATCGAAAAGAATGAAAAGGCCGGGAAGAAGATTTATATCACCGGCAAAGGACGCTGTAATCTCACAAATGCCTGCGACCAGGAAGAGTTTATGAACAGTGTGGTTCATAATAATAAATTCCTCTACAGCTCGCTTTCTGCATTTGACCAGAAGGCTGTAATGGAGCTGTTTGAGTCTCTGGGACTTCCGCTTAAGGTGGAGAGAGGCAGCCGTGTATTTCCTGTTTCGGACAGAGCTTCTGACGTTACTAAAGCTCTGACGGATGAGCTGAAAAAGCGTAGAGTGAAGATATTATATAATACCGAGGTAAGAGAGATACTGACAGAGGATATTTCTGAGGATGCTTTTGAGGCGGCGAATGACAGCAGTGATTATGTAAAAGCATCGACCGGTAAGAGACCGGAGAAGAGAGTTATCGGCGTTGAAACCTCACGTGGCAGATTTCCGGGAGATATTGTGGTTGTTGCTACAGGTGGACTGTCTTATCCAACTACCGGCTCAACAGGCGACGGTCTTAGATTTGCCGAGCAACTTGGACTTAAGGTAACACCGACTTATCCTGCACTCTGTCCTCTGAATATTAAGGGCGAGGAATGTAAGAGTATGATGGGCCTTTCTCTAAAGAATGTCAGGGCTTCCTTCTATTCTGAACATAAGGCTGAAGTAGATGAGGGCGAAAGTGACAGCAAGAAATCCGGTAAGAACAAAAAGAAGCAGAAACCTTTTTACGAGGATTTTGGAGAGATGCTGTTTACTCATTTCGGAGTGAGCGGACCGATAGTTCTTTCTGCTTCTAATTACATATGTGATCATGATAATGATGAGCTGTATATGGTCATCGACCTAAAACCGGCTCTTAGTATAGATGAACTTATTGCAAGGATAGAGAAGGACTTTACTGCCTTCCATCTGAGGGAATTCAGCAATTCTCTGGGACAGCTCCTTCCGAGACTTATGATCCCGGTGGTCATCGAAAGATCGGGGATCAAGCCGGACAAGAAGGTAAGTAATATTTCTGCTGAAGAGATTAAGAGGCTTGCAGAATGCCTGAAGAATTTCAGACTTGATATCATCGGCCTCAGAAGCTATAACGAAGCCATCATCACAAGAGGCGGCGTTGCCATAAATGAGATCAACCCGAAGACCATGGAAGCGAAAAAGGTTGAGGGACTCAGGTTTGCCGGCGAGGTGATCGACGTTGATGCGAAGACCGGCGGCTTCAATCTTCAGATAGCCTGGAGCACAGGATATGCCGCAGGAAGATGATGATATTTGACAGGTTAAAGGCTCTTTAAACTTGTCAAAAGGACTATAATATTTTAAAATATATTTTAGTGCAAAAATACACAAATACTAAACATAAGGAGAATGTTTTGGGTTATGAATATTGCTATTGACGGACCTGCAGGTGCAGGCAAAAGTACTATTGCCAGACTGGCAGCAAAAAAACTGGGTTACATCTACGTAGATACAGGCGCAATGTACAGGGCTATAGCTCTCTATCTAATCTGGAGAGAGGTTGATATTTACGATGAGGAGGCGCTTAGTAAGGCCCTTGAGAGAGCAAATATCAATATTGTTTATGAGAACGGAGTTCAGCATGTATTCCTTAATCTTCAGGATGTTTCTGCAGAGATAAGAAGCGAGAAGGTAAGCATCATGGCTTCGAAGACTTCGGCACTTTCACCTGTTAGAGCGAAGCTTCTTGATCTTCAGAGAGATATAGCTGCAAAGAACGATGTCATAATGGACGGACGTGATATCGGAACAAATATCCTTCCGAATGCAGAGGTTAAGATATACCTTGATGCATCACCTGATGTTAGAGCTAAGAGAAGGTTCGACGAGATGAAGAATAAGGGCGAGAAGCCTGATTTTGAGTCTATCAAGAAAAACATAATCGAGCGTGATCAGCAGGATATGAATAGAAAACTGGCGCCGCTTAAGAAGGCTGACGATGCGGTTCTTATTGACAGCTCATATATGAGTATAGATGAGGTTGTTGAAGAGATCGTAGGTCTTGCAAAGAAGGCACAGGCATAGTTTTTGGTAAGCTGTACGGAGGGCGATAATTGGAAGTAATACTTGCGAAAAAAGCCGGCTTCTGCTTCGGCGTTAAAAGGGCAGTTGATACTGCATTTCAGGCTGCAGAGGCTGAAAATGAAGAGGGGCTTCCGGTCTATACCTTCGGCCCGATCATCCATAATAAATCGGTTGTTGAAGACCTTGCGGCTCACGGCGTAGGTATGATCGAGACTCTTGAGAAACTTAGTAAGCTTCCAAAGTCACGTATCATCATCAGGTCTCACGGAGTCGGCAGGAGTGTGATCGCGGCTATTGAGGAGATGGGGCATGAAGTGATCGATGCAACCTGTCCTTTTGTGAAAAATATTCATAAGAAGGCAGATGAATCCACGGGTGAAGGAAAGGTTCTCATAATAACCGGAGACCCCGACCATCCTGAGGTTCAGGGCATCAAGGGCTGGTGCAATAATGAGCCGTACATCATCGGAAGTATTTCCGAGGCTGAGGCGCTTCCGGAATTTACAGATAAGACAGTTACGGTTGTTTCGCAGACCACCTTTAACGCAAAAAAATTCAAAGATATAGTTGAAAATTTGCGTAAAAAATATTATAATGTCATTGTTTGTAATACTATCTGCAATGCGACAGCAGAGAGACAGGAGGAGGCTGAAAAGCTTTCATCCGAGGTCGATGTGATGATTGTTATTGGAGATCCGAGTAGCTCAAACACCAAAAAACTATATGAAATAAGCAGACAGAAATGTAAAAATACTTACTATATACAGACACTTAATGACTTGGATTTGACTGTTATTGAATCCGCTAGTAGGGTAGGTATTACTGCTGGGGCATCTACCCCGAGAAATATTATTAAGGAGGTTCATGACAGCATGTCGGAGACAAACGAATTTGAAAAATTATTACAGGAGGAGGAGAACTTCTCCATCAGAACCGGTCAGATTGTTGACGGTACAGTAATCGGTGTAAAGCCGGAAGAGATCATTGTTGATATTCATTACAAATCAGAAGGTATCGTAACAAGAGAAGAGTATTCAAATACTCCAAATATCGATCTCACAACAATCGTTAAAGAGGGAGATCCGATAACAGTTAAGGTTATCAAGACCAATGATGGCGAGGGACAGGTTGTCCTTTCATATAAGAGAATCGCAGCTGAGAAGGCATATGCTAAGCTTGAAGAAGCATTCAATAACGAGGAAGTTCTTACAGGAACAGTTACTCAGGCTCTTCAGGGTGGTCTCAGCGTAACAGTAGACGAGTGCAAGGTATTTATCCCTGCAAGCCTTGTTTCAGATGCTTATGAGAGAGATCTCAAGAAGTACGAGGGAACAGAGGTTGAGTTCGTTCTTACAGAGTTCAATATCGCAAAGAGAAGATTCATCGGTAACAGAAAGAAGATCATTGTTGAGAAGAAGGCAGCTCTTGCTAAGGAGCTCTTCGATCGTATCGAGGTTGGTCAGACAGTTGAAGGTACAGTTAAGAATGTAACAAACTTCGGCGCATTCATCGATCTCGGTGGAGCAGACGGACTTCTTCACATCTCAGAGATGTCTTGGGGAAGAGTTGACAATCCTAAGAAGCTCTTCAATGTTGGTGATAAGGTAACAGCCTTCATCAAGGATATCAAGGGTGATAAGATCGCACTTTCACTTAAGTTTGATGATCAGAATCCATGGCTTTCAGCTGAGGATAAATACGCTATCGGCAGCGTAGTAACAGGTAAGGTTGCAAGAATGACAGACTTCGGTGCATTCATCGTACTTGAGCCTGGCATCGACGCACTCCTTCACGTTTCACAGATCGCTCTTAAGAGAATCGAGAAGCCATCTGATGTTCTTAAGGTTGGTGAGGAGATCACAGCTAAGGTTGTTGACTTCAAGCCTGCTGACAAGAAGATCAGCCTGAGCATCAAGGCATACCTCAAGGATCAGGGGATCGAGCCTGAAGAGGATGCTTACGATGAGCCAGCTGATGAAGAAGTTGCTGAAGAAGTAGCTGAGGATGTTGCAGAGGAAGTTGTTGAAGAGGCAGCTGAGGAAGCAACAGAAGAGTAATCAATTAAGATTTCTGACAGGGGATGGTTTCCATCCCCTGTTACTATTTTTTGTTGTAAAATAAAGCTTGCAATCTTCAAAGTGCTATGCTATACTACAACGGTTGAAAATAAAGATGGTCCGCTGTATCGGTAAAGATAGAAAGAACATCGAGTATTAATTCAGGAGGTTGATTTCGATGAATAACGCAGAAATCATGCAGAGCATTGAAAAGGCTCAGGAGAGAGAAACAACATTTTCTTTCAATGTAGGTGATACTGTTAAGGTATCAGCTCTCATCAAGGAAGGTAACAGAGAGAGAATCCAGGCTTTCGAAGGAACAGTTATCAAGATTCAGGGTACAGGTTCAAGAAAGACTTTCACAGTTAGAAAGAACTCTAACGGTGTAGGCGTTGAGAAAACATGGCCTGTTCACTCACCACTTATCGAGAAGGTTGAGGTAATTAGAAGAGGTAAGGTTAGAAGAGCTAAACTTAATTATCTCCGCGACAGAGTTGGTAAGAGTGCGAGAGTTAAGGAAATCGTTAAATAGTTATCTAAGCTATGACCGGAGTAGTATTTACTCCGGTCTTTTGCGTTGATAATGAGCCGATTGGATGGATGTCATGCTTGCATGACAAGACAGACATTCGGCGAATATCCGACACCGAGCCGACAGGTGAGGGGCGGGGCGACGAAGTCGCATCTACGCAGTAAAGATAATGAGCCGATTGGATGGATGTCATGCTTGCATGACAAGACAGACATTCGGCGGATGGATTGACCGGGAATAATATGAGCTCAGACAAAAGAAATAAAAAACTTATGAAATACGTCCTCGGAAAAGAGGGGACGAAAAAAAAGAAGAGTAAGAAGCGTAGAAGGATAGAAAGGCTGATAATTCTTGTTGCAGCCGCTATCATTTTGGGCTTTGCTTTTGTTGTGTTCATGTTCCAGACGGTTAAGATGGTTGGTCCGTCCATGCAGGGAACGATTGAGGACGGAGAGACCGTTGTGGTCAGCAAGATCGGAAAGCTCCTGCACGGCGTCAAAAGAGAGGATGTTGTTGCTGTTAAAAAGAGTAGTGATAAATACTACAGCATAAAACGAGTAGTCGGAGTTCCCGGAGACAAGGTTAAGATAGACGGCGGAAAGCTGTATATCAACGGCAGTATTTATGAACTAAAGTCCGGAGATATAATAGTCAATCCGGGTACAGCATCTTCAGAGATCGAGCTTCAGGATAATGAGTATTTCCTGTTGGGCGATAATGTAAATAACAGTGATGATTCAAGATTTTCAAATATGGGCATAGTTCAGAAAAACGATATCACGGGAATAGTGGTTTATAGGATAAAACCGTGGTCAAAAAGAGGGAACATTAAATAATGAAAAAACTATTTGGTGGTATAAATCTTACTTGGCTTAAACTTATTATATTTGCAGTTCTGGCGGCTGTTTATACAGCTGTTGTAGCAGTGATCCCGATAACGAGAGACACCTCCTTCAGGGACATTACGGTCACCTTTGAAGTATGGATATTGTTTGGTGTTATCATCATAATGAACAGTAAGTCTGCAATTGATTCGGCGCTGAAATGCTTTGTATTTTTCCTTATCAGCCAGCCGCTTATCTATCTCTTCCAGGTTCCGTTCTCGGACCTTGGCTGGGACATATTAAAGTATTACAAGAACTGGATACTGTGGACAATCCTTACGATTCCGATGGGCTTCATCGGCTACTATATGAAGAAGAATAAGTGGTGGGGACTACTGATCCTTACACCGGTTCTGATTTTTCTTGCGGTTGGACATTACTACGGATTCTTTACATACATGCTGACATACTTCCCGTACAGAGTTCTCAGTGTGCTTTTCGTAGCGGCGACTATGATCATATATCCTCTTGCGATATTTAAGGATAAGAAGATAAAAATGGCCGGACTTGCGATCAGTATCGTCCTGCTTCTTGGAACCTCGGCATATGGTTATATCAAAGGCGACTCAACCTACAGTACCACTATTATGAGCAACGGATATACCTTCGACGACACCAATCATGTTATTAATTTTGATGACTCATACAGCGTTAAGCTTAAGGATAAGAGCTACGGTGAAGTTTACATAACATACATGGACGAGCTTAGCGATTATGTAATAAACGCTGATTTTAAGAAGATAGGCAAGACTGAGCTTATAATCACTTCGCCGAGCGGTGAAACAACTGAGATTAAGATCGACATCAAATCAGATTCTTATAAACTGACTGAGAAGAAATAGAAACTGCATGTACAGTAGAGTAAAATAAGGTGGTTTGTGATGGCAGAGAATAAGATAAATATCCAGTGGTATCCGGGTCATATGACCAAGGCTATCAGGGAGATGGAAAAGAATATAAAGCTTGTGGATATCCTGATAGAGTTGCTTGATGCAAGGATACCTCTTTCGAGCCGTAACCCTGACATTGACAGGCTTGCCAATGGAAAATACAGACTTGCGATACTCAATAAAGCTGATCTCGCTGATCCTAAGGCGACTGAGAAGTGGGCAGAGTATTTTAAAGAGAAAAATATCCGCACGGTGACTCTTGATTCGAGAAATAACCGCGACGCCAAGAGGATAACTGCGATCGTGCTGGAAATATGCAAGGAGAAGCTTGAGAGAGATAAGAGAAAGGGACTCCTCCAGAGACCGATCAAGGCTATGGTGGTTGGCATACCGAATGTGGGAAAGTCGACCTTTATCAATTCCTACGCCGGCAAAGCCAGTGCAAAAACCGGCAATAAACCGGGCGTTACAAAGGGCCTTCAGTGGATCAATCTCGGCAAGGATATTAACCTTATCGATACTCCGGGTGTACTGTGGCCAAAGTTCGATGATCCTGACATCGGAATCAGACTTGCGCTTATCGGATCCATCAATGACAACATCATCAGCAAGTATGATCTGGCACTAAATCTTATTGAATTTTTAAGAATAAACTATTGCGGTATTATTTCAAAAAGGTATAATATTGAAGAGACGGAGAAAGACGAAATACTTAAAGCGATTGCGGATTCAAGAAAGTGTCTGCTGAAGGGTGGAGAGCCTGATATCGAGAAGGCTGCAGCTATTCTGATTGATGATCTGAGAAGTGGAAACCTGGGCAGAGTCACGCTTGAAATACCATAGGGAATGGAGCAAGAAGTTGGGCAGAAAGTTTAAAGATGAAATAGAAAGTATAGATGAAGCCAAAGAGCTTTTCTACGGTCTTGCAGAGGAAAGAAAGCAGGAGAAGCGTGAAAAGCGTGAGGCTGAGAAAGAGGCTAAGCGACTTGCCAAGGAAGAGGCAAAGGAAGAAGCCAGACGACTTAAGGAAGAAGCGAAAAACGGTAAGTCTTCGGACTCAGAGGATTCCGATAAGATTTCCTCTGATGATAAGTCTCTGAAGAGTGACGATACCGCAGAGGTAAAGAGTTCAGGGGATAACTCGGAAGCAAAGGATGCAGACGTAACAGAAGCCGAAGCAGAGGGCTCTGAGGACGAGAAGGGTAAGTCAAAAAGAAGATACCGCGGACGTAAGAAGAAAAAGGAAAAGGTAAATATAGTTAAAGAGCTGTATTACCTTGCAATTTATATCGGAGCAGTAATCATTGTATGCTTCCTCAT